>Ga0335078_10000862_pt1 | contig 46302 bp, 36 predicted proteins | sample Lox_Sample_32_FD_206711 | JGI IMG/M metagenome (GOLD analysis project Ga0335078, IMG submission 206711) | Soil microbial communities from Loxahatchee National Wildlife Refuge, Florida, United States - Lox_Sample_3.2 | ecosystem: Environmental > Terrestrial > Soil > Wetlands | place: USA...
GTTCGGTGCCGGGTTCAGCTTGGTTTCTTGGCTGGCGGCGTTTTTCACTGACCTCTGATCACTGACCTCTGACCACTGTCACTTGATAATTTCGCTGATCGTGCCCGCGCCCACGGTGCGGCCGCCTTCGCGAATGGCGAAGCGCAGCCCCTTTTCCATGGCCACCGGCGTAATCAGATCCACTTCCAGTTGCACGTTGTCGCCCGGCATCACCATCTCCACGCCCGCCGGCAACTCCGCCACTCCCGTCACGTCCGTGGTGCGGAAGTAGAACTGCGGCCGGTAGCCCTTGAAGAACGGCGTGTGACGCCCGCCCTCTTCCTTCGACAGCACGTACACCTCGCTCTTGAAGTGCGTGTGCGGCGTAATCGACGCCGGCTTGGCCAGCACCATGCCCCGCTCCACGTCCTCCTTGGGCGTGCCCCGCAGCAGTATCCCCGCGTTGTCGCCGGCCATGCCTTCGTCGAGCTGCTTCTTGAACATCTCCACGCCCGTGCACACCGTCTTGCGCGTCTCGCGGAAGCCCACAATCTCCACGTCCTCGCCCACCTTCACCTTGCCGCGCTCGATTCTTCCCGTGACCACCGTCCCGCGCCCCGAGATCGAGAAGATATCTTCAATCGGCATCAGGAAGGGCTGGTCCACGTCGCGCTTGGGCTGCGGCACGTACTTGTCCACCGCCTCCATCAGCTCGTCCACCTTGGCTTCCCACTGCGCTTCGCCGTTCAAGGCGCCCAGAGCCGAACCCCGGATCACCGGCACGTCGTCGCCCGGAAACTGGTACTTCGACAACAGCTCGCGCACTTCCATTTCCACCAGGTCGATCAGCTCGGCGTCTTCGACCGCGTCGCACTTGTTCAAAAACACCACGATGCAGGGCACGCCCACCTGCCGCGCCAAAAGCACGTGCTCCTTGGTCTGCGGCATGGGCCCGTCGGTGGCCGCCACCACCAGAATCGCCCCGTCCATCTGCGCCGCCCCCGTGATCATGTTCTTGATGTAGTCGGCGTGGCCCGGGCAGTCCACATGCGCGTAGTGACGGTTGGCCGTCTCGTACTCCACGTGCGCCGTGGCAATGGTAATGCCCCGCTCCCGCTCCTCGGGCGCGTTGTCAATCGAGTCGAACGAGCGGAACACGATCTTGGGGTTGTGCTTCTGCAACACCTTCGTGATCGCCGCCGTCAGCGTCGTCTTGCCGTGATCGATGTGCCCGATCGTCCCCACGTTCACGTGCGGCTTCGAACGATCAAACTTTTCCTTCGCCATAGAACTCCCGAATCCTTTCTTGGCTCCTACTGCTTGTTGCTCCCATGGGGCGCCGGCGTTCCGGCTCCAGCCCCAAAACCAGCTGCCAGCCTCTAGCTGCTAGCTCCTAGCTCCATCCTGTTCGCTCCAGCCTCTATCTTTGGCTCCTGCATTGCCAAGCTAGAGGTTAGAAGCCAGAAGCTATTTCCCTTGCGCACGGCCGATAATTTCGTCGGCAATGATGCGCGGGGCCTCTTCGTAGCGCGCAAACTGCATCGAATACGACGCCCGGCCCTGCGTGGACGAGCGAAGGTCGTTCACATAACCGAACATCTCCTTGAGCGGCACCATGGCCTTGATCACCTGCGAGCCGCCCACATGTTCCATACCCTCAATCCGGCCGCGGCGCGAGTTGATGTCGCCGATAATCACGCCCATGAACTCCTCGGGCACGGTCACTTCCACAGCCATCACCGGCTCCAACAACACCGGCTTGGCATGTCCCGCCGCGTCTTTGAACGCAAGCGAGCCGGCAATCTTGAATGCATTTTCGTTCGAGTCCACTTCGTGGTAGCTGCCGTCAAACAGCGCCACCTTCACATCGACCACAGGGAAGCCGGCCAGAATGCCCGACTCCATGGCGCCCTGCACACCGTGATCGATGGGCTTGATGTACTCCTTGGGTACCACGCCGCCCTTGATCTCGTTAATAAACTCGTAACCCGCGCCCGGCGCATTGGGCTCGATGCGCAGCCAACAGTGGCCGTAGTTGCCCGAGCCGCCGGTCTGGCGAATGTACTTGCCTTCGCCCTCGGCCGCTTTGCGAATGGTCTCGCGGAAGGCCACTTTCGGCTCGCCGACATTGGCCTCCACCTTGTGTTCGCGCTTCATGCGGTCGACGATGATTTCCAGATGCAGCTCGCCCATGCCGCTGATGATGGTCTGGCCGGAGTCCTCGTCGGTGCGCACTTTGAAGGTTGGATCCTCTTCGGCCAGCTTGGCGAGAGCAATGCCCATCTTCTCCTGGTCGACCTTGGTCTTGGGCTCGATGGCCACGGAGATGACGGGATCGGGAAACGTGATGGCGCCCAGCGCGATGGGATGATGCGGATCGCAGAGCGTATCGCCTGTCTTGATGTCCTTGAGGCCCACGCAGGCGCAGATGTCGCCGGCCAGAATCTCGGTCACGTCTTCGCGCTTGTTGGCGTGCATCTTGACCAGCCGCCCCACGCGCTCCGTCCTGCCGGTGCGTGGATTCAGGATGGTGTCGCCGGTCTTCACCGAACCGGAATAGACACGGATGAACGAGAGCTTTCCGAAAGGATCATTGATCAGCTTGAATGCCAGGGCCGAAAACGGTTCGTTGTCGTCGGGCTTGCGCTTTTCAATTCTGGAGTGATGAGCGGGGTCGATGCCCTCAACAGGAGGCTTATCGAGCGGGCTGGGCAGGTAATCAACGACGGCGTCGAGCAGCGTCTGCACGCCCTTGTTCTTAAATGCCGATCCGCAGATTACGGGGAAAACTTTCAGATCGATGGTGGCCTGACGAATGCCGGCTTTCAGTTCTTCCACAGTGGGCGTTTCGCCCTCAAGAAACTTTTCCAGCAGAACATCGTCGGTTTCGGCGATGACTTCGATTAACTGCATGCGGAAGGCCTCGGCCTTCTTCTGCAAATCGGCGGGAATCGGCTCGACCGAAAACTCGGCGCCCAGCGTCTCGTCGTGCCAGATAACGGCCTTCATCTCGATCAGGTCGATGACGCCCTTGAAGTTGACCTCGGCGCCCACGGGTATTTGCAGGGCCACGGGCCGCGCGCCCAGCCGTTTGCGAATGGTCTCGAGAACGTGCTCGAAATCAGCTCCGTTCTTGTCCATCTTGTTGACAAAACAGATCCGCGGAACCTTGTACTTGTCGCCCTGCCGCCACACGGTTTCGGTCTGCGGCTGCACGCCGGCAACGGAATCGAACAGCGCCACCGCGCCGTCGAGCACGCGCAGGCTGCGCTCCACTTCGGCGGTAAAGTCAACGTGGCCGGGGGTATCAATAATATTGATGCGCACGTCGCGCCAGGTGCAGGTGGTGGCTGCCGAGGTGATGGTGATGCCCCGCTCCTGTTCCTGCTCCATGTAATCCATGGTCGCCGTGCCTTCATGCACCTCTCCCAGCCGGTGCGTAATGCCGGTGTAGAACAGGATGCGTTCTGTCGCTGTCGTCTTGCCGGCGTCGATATGCGCCATGATGCCGATGTTGCGGCAGCGATTGAGGGGTACGGTGCGAGCCACGATGCCAATTCCTTGCGGGAAGCCTTTCCCCGCGGTTGATGCCTAGCTGCCAGCTCCTAGCTTCTAGCCTCTAGCTTGTTGGTTACTGGGCCGCGCCTGGCAGCCTCAGTTTCAGTTGTGGCTTCAAAAGCCAGCAGCTAGAAGCTGGTAGCTAGAAGCTCAGTTTCACCACCGGTAGTGCGCAAAGGCCTTGTTGGCCTCGGCCATACGGTGCACGTCTTCCTTCTTCTTCATGGCCGCGCCGCGCCCGTTGGCCGCGTCCAGCAGTTCGTTGGTCAGCTTGTCGGTCATGCCTTTTTCGCCGCGGCTGCGCCCGTAAGTGATAAGCCAGCGAATGGCCAGCGAGGTGCGCCGTTCCGGATTCACCTCGATGGGCACCTGGTAGTTGGCGCCGCCCACGCGCCGCGTCTTCACCTCCAGCAGCGGCTTGCAGTTCTCCACCGCCTTTTTGAAGAGCTTGAGCGCGTCGTCGCCGCCGCCTTTTTCTTCCAGGTTCTTCATGGCCTGGTAGAAGATGGCTTGCGCGGTCGACTTCTTGCCGCCCCACATCATCGAGTTAACAAACTTGGTCACCAGCGTCGACCCGTACACCGGATCCGCCGCCACTTCACGCTTCGCAATGTGCCCTTTTCTCGGCATAAATCCTCAATATCAGCTTCCAGCCTTCAGCTTCTAGCTCCATCCCGCCAATCGGAGCCGCAGCGGCCCGCTCCGACCCGGAAAAGCTGGAGGCTAGGAGCTAGCAGCTCGCAGCTGCTTTCATCATTTCGCCGGTCCGCCCTTGGCGCGCTTGGCCCCGTACTTCGAGCGGCTCTGGTTGCGGGCCGTTACGCCCACCGAATCCAGCGTCCCGCGAATCACGTGATAGCGCACGCCGGGCAGGTCCTTTACGCGGCCCCCGCGGATGAGCACGATGGAGTGCTCCTGCAGGTTGTGGCCGATGCCGGGGATGTACGTCGTGACCTCAATCCCGTTGGTCAGCCGCACGCGGGCCACTTTGCGCAGGGCCGAGTTTGGCTTCTTCGGCGTTTGCGTGTACACGCGCGTGCACACGCCGCGCCGCTGGGGCGAGGCCTGCAATGCAGGCGACGCCGTTTTGTAGCGAGGCGCCGTGCGCCCCTTGCGGACAAGCTGATTAAAAGTTGGCAAACCGCTGCTCCTTACTTCAAAACCCTGTGACCGGCCGTACCTCAATCGCACACGCGCCTTTGCGGGCTGTCCACGCTGCGCGGTCAGATCTCATCCGCACAAGCACGCAGAAAGCCCATTGGCTGCCGCTTCGCGTCTGTCTTCGTTCCGATCTCAGACGAGAACCGGGACGGTGATCGGTCGCTCGCCTGAGAAAGCGCGAGGCCAACTCCGTATCCCGCTTCCGGCCCGCATAGCCCCTCCAAGGTGGGGGAACGCGCGCGCCGTCGATGCGAGTGTTTCCTGCCCTCCGCAAGAAGAGAGCGACACCGGAAACATGTCTGGCCGGGCCGACTTCTCCGGCCGGGAAAACAACCCCTTTTCGTGCTTGCTTTCCGGGGCATTTCCCTGCGCAACCAGCTTAGAAACACACAACTAGCTGCGTTCTTGCGAACCTTTCAAAGATAACAAGAAAGGAGCGCGGAGTCAAACGGTTGGGCTGTTGGGTAGTGTCCTAATAGGCAAATTAGGACACTACCGGCTGTTGCCCTCGCCGGCGGCACCTGCAATCTGTCCAAGGCGCCAGGAAGGCAGCTAGTTAGCCGAGGGCTCATTTATATGGTCAATGACATAGTAGGGAACCGGCCCCTTCGCCGGTTTGAGCACCAGGCCAAGCTGTTCCTCGACGGCATCGCGTAGCGCCGGCAGGTTACGCATCTCAGGCGGAAGACTGTCAGTCGTTACGCCTAGCGGCGGATCCGGCAGGAAGCCGAGTTGGAAGTCGTAGACGTCTTTGAGGCCGGTCTGGTCGATCACCGGGCGCGGGTCACTCTGCGATGCCTGGCCCAGAAACCAGCAAAGATACTCCATGGGCACCTTGGTCCCCACCCATCGGCCCAGTCCGTGCGGGGTGATGGGAATGTTCAGGTCCCCGGTCGCGCCTTCGCCTTTCATCTTCAGGCCGCCCTTGCCGACCGTCAAAATGTAAACAGGCCCCTCCTTCGTATCTATATGTATTTGCAGCCCGAACCGGTCCTTGAGCAGGTTCTTGAACATGGTGTGCAGTTCATCCACTGAATAGCCGCCGCGATCGGCGCGGGCTTCCACGTCGAACCGCTCCGTCTCGAACCAGGCCGGCCCGCCCTCTATTTGCCTTGCCGGGACGCGATACATGACAGCCATCATAGTTTTGGCAGTGATGTTCTCCACGGCGTAGCCCGAGCCGTTGGGCAGCGGCTTCACGAATCCGCCGGTCGCGTCAGGCCGCGAGGGATGGATGGCCACCACATCGAAGTTGAGCCGTGGTTGGACGTCCTGGCCACCGCTGGCCTGCGCGAAAGCTGCCGCCGCGATGACTGAGGCGACCAGGAATGAGCACCAGCGCTGCATGGCTCATCCCCCTCCTGGCGGCATCGCGTGTTGGATGCGCTGGCTAAGCCTTCGCGGTGGCGCCCGATCCTGCTTCTTCTTTCACAATCTGCCCGTCGCGCATATAGAGGATGCGCCCGGCAATCGCCGCGGCCTCGGGATTGTGCGTGATCATCAGCGTAGTCTGGCCCAGCTCGCGGTTCGAGCGCACCAGCATGTCGAGCACGGCATTGGAGTTCGCCGTGTCGAGATTTCCCGTCGGCTCATCGGCCAGCACAATCGCCGGCCGCGTGATGAGCGCCCGCGCAATGGCGATGCGCTGCTGCTCACCGCCGCTCAACTCGGCAGGGCGGTGATCGAGCCGTCCGCGGATGGCCAGCATGTCGCTCAAACTGTCGAGGTACTGCTGATCCATCGGTTCCTTGCGCCCGCTGATGGTATAGGCGATTTCGATATTGCCCAGGCCGGAAAGTGTGGGCAGCAAATTGAAGCGTTGGAAGACGAAGCCGATGCGGTGTTTCCGCAGCCGCGTGCGCTCGACGTCGTTCAACGAGGCGAAATCGACGCTGTCAATCACCACGCGGCCTTCGGTGGCCCGCGTAAGTCCTCCTAACAAATAGAAAAGAGTGGACTTGCCAGAACCGGACGGCCCCACAATGGCCACAAATTCGCCGCGCTGAATGCGGAACGAAACCCCGCGCACAGCAGTCACCTGGAGGCGGCCGGCGGAGTAGACCTTGGTTAGATTCTCAGCCGAAATGATGTGCGAAGCGGATTCGAACGGCACGTCTGCCATTGTAATTGCCTCCTTGGCGGCCGACCGTTGCTCCGCTCAAAAGATGTGGTGCGTTACGAGGTCCTGGTACACCTCGTCCTGCTTGATTTTCTTCAGTTGTTCATCCACTTCCGACTTTGTCAGGTGTGGTGTCGCCTGGGGTGCATCAGCAATCCCCAGCGCAGTCACTCCAAAGACCGCAGCCCCCAGGTTCAGATCGCGCTGGTTCACCTTGTCGAAGGTGTCGCTGGGTTTGTGGTGCAGGAGCATGTACTTTTCCATGGGAGTCCATAGGACAAATGCCGGCACACCGTAGGGCATCAAAGCGCCGTTATCTGTGTCGAAGGTGAATCGTCCCTCGTCGGTTGTCTCACCCCCTCCCAGCGCATCGAGCAGCGGCTTGATGGGAGCCAGAGACTGCTTTTCGTCCTCCCGGCCGAAGACGTACCAGCCCTTCGGCGGCTCCGAACCGGTATCGGTGATAAAGACGCCTGCGCATTTGTCCATTTCCACGGCGTGCGCGCGAACATAATGAATCGACCCGAGCAGGAATTGCTCTTCGCCGCCAAAGAGCGCAAAGCGCATGGTGCGCCGCGGCTGAATGCCGCTGGCTTTTATGGCTTCCGCCACGGCCAGGACTGAAGCCGCCCCGGTGCCGTTATCTTCGGCGCCCGTGCCCAGGTGCCACGAATCGAGATGGCCACCCAGCAACACGAATCCAGCATCGGGCTCGCTGCCCGGAATCTCGGCGATGATTGTATCCACTTTCACGTGCTGGCGAATCCGGTTCCTGAAGCTGAATTCCACTTCCACATCGCCATGCTGCATCAGGCGTTTGAGGAGCAACGTATCTTCCTCACCCACGTTTCCCACCGGCAGCGGAGCGATGTCGCCGTTACAGCAGGAGAGCCCGGCCATGTCGGGCACATTGTTGGTTGCGCCGATGCCGAGGAGGATTGCTTTCGCTCCCTCGCTGGCAATCAGGTTGACGGTATCGCTGATGCCTCCCCACAAAAAGACTGGATTCTTTTCGAAGGAGTTGTCGTCGATCAGCACGATGGCGTCCTTGATCTGTGCGGCCTGCGCCTTGGCGCCGTCGGGCGAAGCTTTGTCGAGATGGACGACATTGCCGCGCACGCCCCCTTCCGGTGTTGACGGGCTCCAGCCGTCGCTTTCAAGGTGCAGCTTCTGCTCGTGCGGGACCAGGATGCGTCCGTCGGCCCAGGTTTCCGGCTCCCATGTGGAGTCAATCTCCCAGGATTCGCGGTGCACATTGCTCAATCCCATGCGATTGAATTCGCTGAAGGCCCAGTCGGCCGCCTTCACATAATTTGCCGAACCTGTGAGCCGCGGCCCGATTTCATCGGCCAGCACCCGGTCGTACTCGTAGGCCTTGCCCGCCAGCATCAATTGGCCGCCCAGCCGAATCAAGGCCGTATTCGTGGCTGCCGCAAGCGCTGGTGGCGCTGGTGGCGCCTGTGGCGGCGTTGCCGCGGTCTGCGCAACCGCTCCGCACGACATGAGAATTACCGCCGACGCGATCAACAACTTCTGTCTTGCCATCGAAATCACCTTTAGAGAAGAGTCATGGGCGCGCCCAGTGTACCAGCCTGGCTGGGCAGGCCGTCGCCCCTGGGTGTGCCGGGCCAATCCACAATGCCCTAAAATAAATGCGGAACGACTCCATCGCAGGATTCCCCTTCCCATGACCTCCGATTTGAAAACTTCCACCGTCACGGCACTCGAAGCGGCCGCTGCCAAGGCCGGCCTGGTTTTGGTCTCCATTACCCGGAGCGCCGATTCTCAAGGCAAACCCACCGCCGTGTTCGTCCTGGGCCTGCCCGGCGAAGAAGCTGCCGGCCGCTCACTCAAGCTGGAGCTCAGCGAAGCCTTCGAATTCGGCCGGCCCGAGCTGCTTGACGAAATGGAAGCGCACCTGGCCGCCGAGGCGAAGCGTCTGCGCAATCCGCGGCCCGAGTGCTACGTGACGCTGGGCGGGATGCCATTAGCCTTCGGCAAATTCGAGTGGCCCTTTCACCGCTCCACTTCCGGCGCGGACACCTGGATCGTCCACGGCGAAATCAACCTGGCGGACGGCGGAACGCAAAATCTGCACACCAAAATCGCCGCCAGCGTCACGCTCACCTTTGCCGAGATCGTTCCTGCCATGGAGCAGGCCTACGCTGAAACTTTCATCTACAACGCGGTGCGCAAGACCGTCGACATGGGCCAGCTTGAATTTCTCAAGTCGGGCAATCGCCAGCCCGTTCCCGTCACCACCCGCTACTACAGCCGCTGGCAGAAGAAGTTCCTCTTTACTGAGACTGACGACCAGCAACGCTTGCGCTACCTGCTCAGCAAGGTGTACTGGCTGTCGGGCGTGCTGGGGGACAGCAAGCCGGTGTGGATCGCCGACCCGAGGGACGCACAGTACCTGAACACGTCAGAATCGGATTTACTGCGCATGGCCGGCGACGAAGCAGGGCAAGGGCTGATGATGCTCGATGGCGAGTTCGCCGCAGCGACGCCCGCCTTAATCGAACGCGCCGCCGAGTACAAGGCCGCGCTCGAGGCAGCGCTCGACTTTACGAAGCCCAAGTTCAACGAAGCCATGCGCGCCGGCCACGCGAATATGTAGAGCATTCCTGCGAGCAAGGCGGGCGCCTTTGGGCTGGGCTGCTGGCTCGCCGACTTGCCGCATCACGCTAGCGGCTGTCCGCACCCAATACAGTATCGCGCTGCCGGAGGATTGCTGCGCTGGCAGTGGGAACACACTACGAAGGTATTTGCCGGAGCCGAAGCCGGCGGCACGCCCATCGGCGGCGATGGCACGTTCGCATTCACCGGCGGTTGGCCCCATCCCGGCACCGGGATTCCCAACGACGCCGCAATCGCTGCCGCGTGGATGGCATTGAACTCACGCACGCGTCCCGGCATGAAGAAGCATTCGATGATGCCCAGAAGGGTAGGAATGGTGGTCCAGCTGAAGACGCAGTAAAGAACTCCCAGCCCCGTGCGGCGCAAATAAAAGTGGTGCATGCCAAAGGTGCCCAGAAACAGCGCCAGCAGCACGCCCACGACCTCATCGCGGCGAACGGCTTCGTATTGTTGATAGAAAATGGCTTGCGGGTTGGGAGTTGCGTACGTACTCATGGGTGTTTCTCCTTGCCGGCTCAGTTCAATTTACGCAGTCCAGTGCCTGGCAGTTCCCCGCCGCCCACTGCTCTCCGCATTGTCCCACGCCGCTGCGGGCAATTAGCATCGAATCCGTCATGAGCGCGCAAACTTCATCGGCCGCTGCCGGAGGTACCTTCCTCATCGGCGGCGATCTGCCCGTCAACCGGCTAGGCTACGGAACCATGCGCCTGGTGGGCGAGGGCGCGTGGGGCGAGCCGGCCGACCCCGAGGAAGCCCGCCGCGTGCTGCGCCGCGCCGTGGAGTTGGGCGTCAACCTGATTGACACCGCCGACGCCTACGGTCCCGAAATTGCCGAACGCCTGATCGGCGAGGCGCTCTATCCCTATTCGCCTGGTGTGGTGATCGCCACCAAGGGCGGCATCACTCGCCAGGGGCCGGCAAAAACCGAATACGTGGGCCGCGCCGGCTATCTCATCCAATGCGTCGAGATGAGCCTGCGCCGCCTTCGCCTCGAGCGCATTGAACTTTACCAGCTCCATCGCATCGATCCGCGCACGCCGCTGGAAGAATCGCTGGGCGCGCTGGGCCGCATGCAGGAACAGGGCAAAATCCGGCACATCGGCCTCAGCGAAGTGACGCCCACCGAGATTGAAGACGCGGAAAAGATCGTACCCGTCGTGAGCATCCAGAATCGATACAGCCTGGGGGACCGGCGGCATGAGGAAACTCTGAACTATTGCGAACGCCGCGGCATCGGCTTTCTGCCTTGGTATCCATACGCGGGCGGCAAGTTGCTTCATCCCGGGCACCCGGCCGCACAAATCCTTACCCGCATCGCCGGTTCGCAACTGGTCACCGTCTCGCAATTGGCGCTGGCGTGGCTGTTGCAGCGTTCGCCGGTCATGCTGCCCATTCCCGGCACTTCAAAGGTCGCGCACCTTGAAGAAAATGTCGCCGCAGCGCAAATCAAGCTGCCCGCGGGCGTTTGGGCCGAGGTAGAGGCGGCGGCGAAGAGCGCGGCATAACCTATCTGGTCGCCTTGCACCGCCTACTAATGATGCCGCCCGTGCCCGGTCACAAACGCAATCATCCGCAGCAGCAACAACAGCACCACCACCGCCAGGCCCATGGCCAGCAGCAAATTGCCGCCGCGAGTTTTGGCGCTCCGCGTACTGATTTTGCGCTTCATGGGAGAGGCCGAACCTAATCATAATTCGGCTGCCTCGCCCCCGCGCCATTCCGACGCGTGCCCTACCTCGCGGGCCGTGCCATCCGTTATCCTCATTGCAAAGTGAGGAAGAACCCATGCCCATTGGGATCCTGAGCGGCACCAGGACCAAAAAAATTCTGGCGGCCCTTGAAGGCAATTGGCAGGCCGAGATGGAGGGCTACCACACCTACACCGCTCTGGCCGATCGCGATCCCGATCCCGTGCGCGCCCAGGTGCTGCGCCACCTGGCGCAGGCTGAGATTGAGCACGCCACGCTGTGGGAGGGCCGCATCAAGGATCTGGGAGGGCCTCCGCCCGTGTACTCCGGTGGACCGGGCGGCCAGGCCGACTCGCTGGCTAACCGCGCCGGCGGCATGCGCATGGCGTTGCGCCGTCTCGAGATCGAAGAAAGCCGCGACATCGCGCGCTACGGCGAGCAACTAAAGGCCCTCGGCGACGAAGGCTCGGTCGCCATTCTCGAACACGTGGTCCAGGACGAGAAAGACCACTACCGCGAGCTGGGTTCGCTCATCCGCGGCCACTACCAGGCTCCCGCCGGCGCGCCCAAGATCGACGCCAAGGCCGTGCTCGAAGAGATGCTGGCCAAGCGCAACCAGGGGCGCAAGCAGCCCGGCTCCTGGATCGGCGACGCCATCTACGGCGTCAACGACGGCCTGGGCGCCATCTTCGGTATCGTCTCCGGCGTCTCCGGCGCCACTCTTTGGGACCCTGCGCAGACCAGCCACTACGTGCTTCTCGCCGGCCTCTCCGGCATGATCGCCTCCGCGCTCTCCATGGGCTCCGGCGCGTACCTGGCCGCCAAGAGCGAGCGCGAAATCTACCACGCCGAAATTGCCCGCGAACGCGAAGCCATTCAGATGAACGGACCCGAGGCTCGCGAGCTACTCCAGCTCTACTACCAGGTCAAGGGACTGCCCGAAGAAGACGCCATCCACATGGTCAACCACATCGCCAGCGATCCCGAGCAGTTGCTGCGCGCGCTGACCTCCGAGCGCCTCGGCTCGTCGGAGGAGGCGCTGGCCAACCCTCTCGTTTCCGCCACTTCCGGCGCGCTTTCGACGGCCGTAGGCGCCATCATTCCGGTCATCCCTTTTTTCTTCATGCAGGGCATTCCGGCCGTCATCGCGGCCGCCGTCGTCTCGCTGGCCGCGCACTTTGCTGTCGGCGCCGCCAAGTCGCTGATTACGGTGCGGTCGTGGTGGTCGTCGGGCCTCGAGATGACGGTTGTGGGCGCGGTTGAGGGCGCGGTCACCTACGGCATCGGCATCCTGCTCGGCAAGGGCGGCATGTAAGCCAGAGGCATTTAAGGAATCTGGGTGTCATCCTGAGCGAAAATTGGCGCACTTTTTGCGCCAAATGAAGTCGAAGGATCTGCTGTTGCTTCTCGTCGATCAGCGGCGCGGCCCATAAAATTGACGTGTGACTCGCGTTGTCTGGATTATCGGATTCTCGATCGCCCTGATTGGATTCTCGACCTTCACCGTCCTTTGCATCATCGCTTGATCACGCGGAGACATTTAAACCTGATTGGCTGGACAATGTTTATCCTGAGCGCATATTCCGCCTATTTTATGTTCGGCCGACTTCGCGCCTCGATCAAATATGGCGATCCGGCAAAAGATATGAGTTTCAGATGGGCTCGCAGTCCAAATGCAGGCCAAGCATTTTTCGTCAGGCCCGGCCTTTTGCCTTCACACTCGCCGCAAATTCCAGCAATTCCACAGGCGCGCCGTCATCGATAATCATCGCCACCCGCACGCCCTCCGACGGGCTATTGGGCGCCACCAGGATCTCTTTTCCCTCCAGCGCGGCTTCCAGGTCGTCCACTTCAAACGCAACGTGAGGAACGGCCTTGATGATCTCCGGATAGGGCGCACCCGGCTCGAAGCGCATCCACTCAATACCATAGGGACTGGACTCAAATCCCGAAACGTACAGCTTTAGCGCCGGCAGGTAGCGCTCGCCCGCGTGAGGCGTCTGCGTAGGAATGCCCAGGTGATGGTACCGCCACCCCTCGCGCCCAATGGCTGCCGGGGCCTCACAATCCAGCCGCCTCACCGGCGCATCCAACGCAGTCTGATCTGAAGCCTTTTCTCTCAATCGCTTCTCCTTTCGCGCGTCTCACCAACGTTTCATCGTAGCCCTGTTCACTCCGAACGGATCGCTGACTCGCTGACCTGCTGACTCGCTCCGCTCGCGGATGCCCCATTCCGCGCATACAATAATTCCTGTCTTGGTTCCCTAGGAGAACTCTCGCTATGAACTCATCCCGGTATCTTCTTGCCTTTGTTTTCGCATCCGTTGCTTCACCCGCCTTGGCGCAGCAAATGCCCGCTTACACCGAGGCCGGCCCGGTGCCGCCGGCCATCACTCACGCAAAAAGCATCTTTGTTTCGAATGGAGGCTCCGACAGCGGCCTCTTTCCTGAGCCGCTGCCATTCTCCAGCACCGTCTTGTCTCAGCCGTTTACTGGCGATGCTGGAAGGCCCTATACGCAGTTCTATGCGGCGCTGCAGGCTACCCGGCAGTTCACGCTCGTCGCTGACCCCAACCAGGCGGATATTGTGCTTGAACTGCGCCTGACCGCTCCTTATGGTCCTTCGAATCCCAACAGACAGAACGGCGCTTCCGACCCTCTGCCCCAGTTCAGGCTAGTGGCCTACGACGTGAAATCGCATTACATTCTGTGGACGTTTACCGAAAGCATCGAGCCTGCCTTTCTGCAAAAGACCCATGACAAGAACTTCGACAAGGCGCTCGCCACGCTGCTCACGCAGTTCCTCACCATCGCTCACCGGCTGCCCGCATCGTCAGCCCCGGCGCAATAGCCTGCGCAGTCTCAATGCGAACCTGGGCGCCGGGTGCCTTCGTCTTTGCGCCCGGGGTGGGTATCTCCGTTTCGCGCTAAAATAGAAGCTGCAGTGACCCTCCGCGAGCCCATCCCGGCTCTTCTCTAGCGGCGCCCGCCGCACACCCTCGTTCTGCGTCCATTCACCTCTTATAGTCGTTTTCACTTTCTTTACTCTCTCACCGCACGGAGTGCCCATGCTTGACCGCCTGGAACAGATGGATAAGCGCTACAACGAGCTGCAAGCGCAGTTCGCGCTGCCCGAAGTGCTCAACAACCACGAGATCTACCAGAAGACCGCCAAGGCCCTGCGCGAAATCGAAACGCCGGTGGAGAAGTACCGCGAGCTGAAGCAGGTGCGCAAAGGCCTGGCCGACGCGCGCGCCATGCTGAGCGAAAGCGACCCCGACCTGCGCGCCATGGCGCAGGAGGAGATCGCCGCGCTCGAGCCCCGCGCCGCGGCCCTCGAAGAAGAGTTGAAGGTTTTGCTGCTGCCCAAGGACCCCAACGACGAGAAGAACATCATCCTCGAAATCCGCGCCGGCACGGGCGGCGACGAGGCCTCGCTCTTCGCCGCCGAAATCTTCCGCATGTACACGCGCTTTGCCGAGCAGAAGCGCTGGAAGGTCGAAGTGCTGTCGCTTTCCGAATCGGGCATCGGCGGCTACAAGGAAGTGATCGCCATCATCGAAGGCGACCGCGTCTACTCGCAGCTCAAGTGGGAAAGCGGCGTGCACCGCGTGCAGCGCGTGCCCGAGACCGAGCAGCAGGGGCGCGTGCACACCTCCGCAATCACCGTGGCCGTGTTGCCGGAAGCCGAGGAGGTCGACATCAAGATCGAGGCCAAAGACATTCGCATCGACACTTTCTGCTCGTCGGGGCCCGGCGGGCAGTCAGTGAACACAACCTACTCGGCGGTGCGCATCACCCACCTGCCCACCAACACGGTGGTCAGCTGCCAGGACGAAAAGTCACAGATCAAGAATCGCGAGAAGGGCATGCGCGTGCTGCGCTCGCGCCTCTATGAGATGGAAATGGAGAAGCAGCAGGCCGAGCTGGCGCGCGAGCGCAAATCCATGGTGGGCAGCGGCGACCGCAGCGAGAAGATCCGCACCTACAACTTCCCGCAGAACCGCGTCACCGACCACCGCATCGGCCTCACCCTGCACCAGCTTGACCTGGTGATGCAGGGCCGCCTGCAGCCCATCGTCGACGCGCTCATTGCGCACTACCAGGCCGAGCAGTTGAAGGGCGAAACGCAGGCCGCGTAAATCAAGCGAACAGAATGCGCATGGGCGCTTCGGCGGCGACGTCTTTGCCTTCATTGGCAAGCTCGCCGGTCACCGGATCGCGCGCAAAGATGCTGATCCAGTTGGAATCCTGGTTGGCCACCAGCATCCATTGCTCGGTGGGATCGAGCGTAAAGTTGCGCGGCGTCTTTCCTCCGCAATTCGACCGTTTCATCGGCGTCAGGGCGCCCGTCTTTGGATTCGCTTTAAACGCGTAGAGAAAGTTGTCGCCACGATTGGCAAAATAAACAAACCGGCCATCGCGGCTGATGACCGTGTCGCAGCCGGTCGACGTGCCGGTTGACCCCGCGGGCAGTAGGTCGATGCGACGGACGAGCGTCAGGCTGCCATCGGACTTGTGCCAGTCGAGCACGTCCACCGTGGAAACCAGCTCGTTCATGCAATAGGCGGTGCGGCCGTTGGGATGGAAATGCAGTGTGCGCGGGCCGGAGCCGGGCGCGCCGCGATAAATGCCGGCGTGCGCCATCGCCGCCGTGGGCGGATCGGGCTTGTAAATATGAATACAATCGCCGCCCAGGTCGTTGATATAGGCGAAACGATTGTCGGGCGAGAACGACGCAAAGTGCGCGTGCGCGGTGGGCTGGCGTTCGGGATTGGGGCCGTGCCCGGTGTAGTGCTGGGTCCACACGGCTTCGCTCAGCTTGCCGTCTTCGATGCGGAAGCTGGCGGCGCTGGCGCCGGTGTAGTCGGCGGCCAGCAGCATCTGCCCGGTACGGTCCGCGGCCACGTGGCAGGTGCCAGTGCCGGCGGAGTTGCGCGTCGACAGCGGCTCCAGAACTCCATCCGCGAGGCGAAAGCTCGCCACTTCTCCGGTGGGCTTGCCGTTGAAGGTGTCGAGCTCCGACGCGGTGAAGATGAAATTCTGGTCGGGGCCAGAGGTCGTGAATGCCAGCCATGCGACATTGGGAACTTTGGCAGCCACGCCTGCCGGCGTGAGGCTTGCCGCGGCGGGATCCCAATCGTAGGCGAGGATTCCGTCAGGCGTATGCGAGGCGACGAAGACGCGCTCGCGCCTGGGGTCGGCGCGAAGCAGCCTGGGTGCGGCGAGCGAGGTGGTTGCGGCAGTAGCGATAACGAAAAATTCGCGGCGAGTGGGGCGGATGATCACAGAAGCCATTTTCGTCGATGCGGCCGACCTCGCGCCACTTGCCTGCTGGTGCTGGTTGCATGAATTCGTTTTTTTCGCTTTCCTGGCTTCCCACCCTTCCGCCAGAAAAAGGCGAAAGGATGGGGCACGGAACAGACAAGAAGTCACGAGGACACGATACCGGTTACTCCAATTTGAATTCGACGTTGACGGTGGTCTCGACTTCGACGGGCTCGCCGTTCAGCAGGTAAGGCCGGTAGCGCCACTGCATCACGGCATCGCGTGCAGCCTGCTGCAGGAGCGCCGGACCATTCACCACCCGAAGGTTCTCGATGGTCCCGGCGCGCGAAATGGTTGCCTGCAGCTCGACAGTCCCTCCGATATGCAGCGCTCGCGCCGGCGCCGGGTAATCGGGAACGACCTTGTGGATGAGCATCCCTTCCATCACGCCTTTTGAAACCCGCGCCGTGGAGGGAGCGGAGCGCACGTCGGGATGCATGGAGTGACCGCCGCCCATCGGGCTGCCGGGACCGACAGCGACGTTGTCGCCGCCGCCAAGGCCCGCAACATTGGGGGGCATTGGCGGCTCTGGCGCGATGAGAATCAGAGGATCGCGCGGGATGCGCGACGGCGCCTGAATGCGCCCTCCTGCATTGATCTCCGTTTGGCGAGCCGGCGCGTGCTCGGGCCTTGGCGCCGGTTTGGGCTCCTCCTCATGGGGAGGCGCAGTCACACGGATTGCGCTGGCGATGCGCGGCAGCGCTGCGGGATACATGAGGGGGATGAAAATCAGCGCCAGCAAGATGGAACTGTTGAAAGCGAAGGTCGCAATCATCCAGCCCCGGCTGCGCGTGTGAATCTTGCCCATGGATTCGAACGTGGAATCTTCGAACATAGCCTGCCTCCTCCTGACCTCGGTTCAGCCGTGCCGGGCAGGAGGCGGAAGGCTCCGTTGCGCGCAAACGCTCGCGCGCTCCGCGCGCAAAATGCGCGGGAGGGTTGGTTCACGGCCCTCCGATTATCCCGCCCGGTACCACTGTGCTTGTGTAGACACCGCGGCCTCGAAAACTGTTCCCGCCGCGCGAGAAAAATTTGCGCGATGCGTTACACTCCAGAAGAATCGCAAGCGCTGGTTGTGGAGTCGGCATGAAATCGTTTCGCTGGTTGTGCCTTGTCGCGCTGCTGGCAGCTTCCCGCGCCCAGGCTCCGTCAGCGCCCGACCCGCAAGCGACCTTGCGCTACATCCACGCGTCGTGGGACTCGCTCACTGGCTCGGCCACCGAATGCCAGTCGCTCACCGATATCAAGGTCGCGGCGGTTTCGATCCTTTATCTGCCGGCAGGCTTGGCCACGCCGCCGGACGCGGCCGCCGCCGCACAAAGATGCCACGCCAAGGTCGTCTCGTTGCCGCGACGCATTGAGAAGCTGGGTGATGTGCGGCCTGAAGAATTGACCACACCGGGGCTGCTCTATCTGCCCAATCCCTACATCGTGCCCGGCGGGCGCTTCAACGAGATGTACGGCTGGGACAGTTTTTTTATCGTTCTTGGATTGGAGGCCGATCATCACGAGGCCCTGGCCAAAGGCATCGTGGACAACTTTCTTTTCGAAGTGGAGTACTACGGCGCGGTGCTCAACGCGAACCGCACCTATTACTTGACGCGGTCGCAGCCGCCGTTCCTCACCTCCATGATCCGCGCGGTGATTGAAGATACGGCGAGCTTTCCGGCAACGCCGGCGGGGCGCGCGCAGGAGCGCGATTGGCTGCAGCATGCCTACACGATTGCCGAGAAGGATTACTCCACATGGACGCGACCTGAGCACCTGGCGGGCAGAACCGGCCTGGCTCGTTATTTTGATTACGGATCGGGCCCGGTGCCGGAAATGGCCGACGCCAGCACCTATTATCCCGATGTGATCCGCGCGCTTGTGGAGCATCCCAGCGCCGAGGGGACGGCATTTCTGGTCAAGAGCTCTGAGCATCCCAACGCGGCGGAGGCGGCGCGGCTGAAACAGACAAGCTGCGACGTGCGCGCCAGCGTGGTGTGTGCGCGCGCCTGGTTTGGCGGCTACCGGCTGAGCCGCGATTTTTACGAAGGCGATCGCGCCATGCGCGAGTCGGGCTTTGACACCAGTAACCGCTTCGGCCCCTTCTCGGGCGCCACGCATCACTACGCGCCGGTTTGCCTGAACAGCCTGCTCTATCGCTACGAACGCGATATGGCGCACCTGGCGCACCTGCTCGCCGCTCCGCAGGACGCGCGCAGATGGGACCGCCGCGCCAATGCGCGTGCTGCCGCCATGCAACGCTACCTCTGGCAGTCGAAGGAGGGCGTCTATGCGGATTACGATTTTGTACGCAGCAAGCCTTCGCACTACGCCTTCATTACCTCGCTCTACCCGCTGTGGGCCGGATTGGCCACGCGCGAGCAGGCCGACGCAATGGAGGCCAGGCTCAGCCTCTTCGAGCGGCCGGGCGGGTTGTCGACGAGCAACACCGACACCGGCCTGCAATGGGATGAGCCCTATGGCTGGGCGCCGACGAACTGGATCGCCGTGGCCGGACTCGACAGCATGGGTTTCCGCGCCGACGCCGCGCGCATCGCGCAGCACTTCGACGCCACGGTGGATGCGGGTTTCGCCGCCGATGGGACAATTCGTGAAAAGTACAACGTCGTGACGGGCAATGCGCAAGTGACGGTGAGCGCGGGCTACACGCAGAACGTGATCGGATTTGGGTGGACGAATGCTGTCTATCTGAAGCTGAAGGAGATTGCCGCGCGGCCTGCGCCGTGAGACGAGGATTCAGGTTTCAGGTGTCAGCTGGTCCAAGCGGGAAGCGAAGGCGCGGAGCCAGCACGAAGAAGCTAGAAGCCGAGAGCTAATAGCGGAAAGCTGGTTTTTCAAGACGCGCCTCGACGGGGCGGTCGAAGCGGATCAGCGCGATCCACATGCCGTCATCCCTGAGTCTCCACACCATGGTTCCTCCCAGTTGACGCGCAATGACTTCCGGAGGCAGATCGTGATGCAGGCCGAAGTATCGCTCCTCGAGAGCTTCGCGGCCCAGGCCGAAGAACGGCGAGGGCGGATCGTACTTGGTGGAAAAGACGAGGGCGGCCGAGTATTTTTCCGGTTCCTGGGCGGCGAGGGCGATTTGCGCGGCGGTGAAGTCGTCAATGGCGCACACATCCCACGGCGCCTTTACGTAGCCGAGTTCGGGACGAGTGAGCTCGTTGGTTGCCGGCCACGCCGTCAGCACGGTCGCCCCGGGATAACGCTTGGCGAGTTGAGCGATGCCGGCCTGGTGCATGCGAATCACGTGTGCGTAAGCGAGATTATCTTCAGGCGCAAATCCGTAGGGCGGGTTGATGAACAGTCCGAGCAGGAAGGCCGCGGCCGAAAGCAATGCCAGGCCGTGCCAGACGGGCGCGCGTCGATAGAGCGTTGTGACCGCCACGAGCAGCACCAGCGGATACATGGGCAGCAGATAACGCGTAAGCAAGGCTCCGCCCAGAACGCTGAAAAGCACAGCGTTGGCGAGCAGCAAAACCAAAATGCGCAGAAGAACCGGGCGCTCGAGCGTGGCGCGTTCGCGGCCCTTGGCATCGCGTCGCGGCACCAGCAGCAGCGCGGCCAGGGCGGTGAATACCGGCACGAACAGGTTCATGTGCGCGGTCAAGTGCAGGACGCGATGGTAGAAGGCGGCAAGAATGCGCAGGGGTGTCAGCGTGGCCTGGGCGTTGTAGCGCAGATAGTCGGGATTGCCGAAGAAAAAGCCAGTCTTCGCGTAGTGATAGCCATACCACGCCGCGAGCGGTACGATGCAGACGCAAAGCCAGGCCGCTTCACGCAAGAGCTTTGTTCGCGCCGGCGCGCTCTGTCTGAAGCCCTCAACCACGTCGATCGCAGCCAGCGTGAGCGGGATGACGATCGCAGTCTCCTTGCACAGCGCGGCGGCAGAAAACCAAAACGCAGCGGCCCAGGGTTTTCGGTCGCGGCTGGGCAGCGCGCACACCAGGCCCCACAGCGAGCAGGCGGCGGCGAAAATGTCGGCGTGCGCCAGCGAGCTCTGCGCAAACCAGATGGGGTAAAGACCAGTGAGGAGCGTGGTCCAGAAGGCGACAGAGAGGACGCCGACGAGACGCATGGCCAATCGCCACACGCCGAGAAGACCCAGCGCGGCCACGAGCAACACCGCTTCGCGCGTGACCTCGGGATAGAAGCCGGACATCTTCCACCACAGCGCGAGATAGATGCTGGGCAGCGGCGGGTGAGCGTTGGTGGGCGTGCTGACGGGAATCAGGGAGCCGGTGCGGAAGAAGTCCCATGCCGCGGGGATGTAGTAGCCTGCCTCATCCCAGTAGTAGGGCAAGCGCAACACCGTGAAGTGGCAGGCATAGAGCGCCATAAAGATGACCGGAAATATCATCCAGAGCGGCAGCGGCGAATCCCGCCGCGGATTCAAGATTCCTTTCAGGCGCACACCGGCTCCTGTTGCCTGTTCCCTGTTGCCTGATTAATTGACCGGCCCACTGGGGAAATTCTGGTTCTGCGGTTCCAGGTTGAGCGTCCCAAAGGCCTGCTCGTATTGGGCCAGGTTCTGGCCCAGCACATTCCACAAAGCCTTGGCCTGCTGCGGGCTCAGAAAAATAGCCTGGTGGTTGCGGATGGTCACCTTCTCGGGGCTGTCACTGGAGGCGAGGCCGAAGACCAGTTGAAAGTCCCAGACGCTCACGCGCACCTGCACGCTGTTGGCATAGATTTCGCGATAGTCGTCGGCCTGGGTCAGATTCACTTGAGGCTGCGGCGGAGTTGGGTTCATGATGCAACCAGATTACGACAAAAGGCGGAAGACAGTTCTCAGTTCGCAGTTCACAGAAGCCTGATCTGTCATGCAGGGGCTTGAGCGATGCAGGGCCCCATCTCCGCGCTTGCAAAGATTCACCGCGGGCGGCGCCGGCTTCGGACTGAGAACTGCGAACTATGAACTTTCAGGTCTTTCGCCAGCGGGCACCCCTCGCAGCGGGCGGTGCGCCCACAATGCGCTTTTCCCACTGCCACCGTGAGGGCGTGAAACTCGTTGAAGAGCTGGGCACGGGAGGGCTCCGGATCGTTGGCGAAGGCACTCTGCGTGAGAGTGACGAGGGCGTCGTAGGAGATGTTCGCGCGGCCCTGAGCTGGCGTTAACAGCTGGTGCCGCTCAGCGATGCGCCGCAGATATTCGTCGGCCACCGGAACCGCATGACCTAACGCGTAAAGCAGGATGGCGTCGGCGGTCTCCGGTCCCACGCCGGGCAAGTCAAGAAGACGCTTTCGCAGTGCGGGCGTGGGCGCGGCGGCCATCATGTTGAGCGAACCACCAAACTCGCTGTCAAGCAAAGCCACAAATGCCTTGAGCGCAGGCGCCTTGCGCGTATAGAAGCCGGAAGGCTGAATGAGGCGGCGCAGCTTCGCCAATGGAATCGCGCGCAGACCCTCGGGGGTAAGCGCGCCGGCGGCGCGGAGATTGGCGAGCGAGCGCTCCACGGCTTTCCAGGCGGTGTTCTGCGTCAGGTACGCGCCGAGAATCACCTCAAACGGTGTCGCAGCCGGCCACCAGTGCTGCGGGCCATAGGCGCGCAGCAAATCATCATGCATGCGGCGCAAGCGCTCGGCGCAGCCGGGCCGGCGGCGGGAGTTCACTCCGGAGCGAGTTTTGGCGCGTTTTCGCATCAAAACGAGTCGAAGGATCTGCATCTCCGGTGCTCCGCATTGTGCAGACATGCGGGACACCACAATAGGATAAGTGCGAGGGGATCGAGTCCGTTCCGCGGCCGGGCGGCGCAGTGAAGGAGTTTTCCATGAAAAGTCACACCGAATACCTGGTTTTTGAAACGCGCAAGCGGCGCGAAATGGTGCACATCACCGACGAGGTGGAGCAGATTGTGCGGCGCAGCGGCGTCAACGACGGCCTGTGCTTTGTTTCGCCGATGCACATCACCGCCGCTATCTACGTGAACGATCTCGAAAACGGGCTCATTGAAGACATCGGTAAATGGCTTGAAGAACTGGCCCCGGCGCGGCCCGATTACAAGCACCACCGCACCGGCGAAGACAACGGCGACGCGCACCTGAAGTCGCTTCTGCTTCACCACGAAACCACGCTGCCGGTGACCAATGGCAAGCTGGACCTGGGCACATGGCAGCGCGTGTTTTATGCCGAGTTCGATGGCCAGCGCCGCAAGCGGGTGATTGTGAAGGTGCTGGGAGTGGAGCAGCGGAACTAGCGGAGTAGGCGGCGTTAGCCGCGCTTCGCGCGTGATAGGGGAGTCAGCGGTGTTAGGACGAAGAAGACTGAGACCGGTTGCATAAATACCCCCGCGGACTGGAAGACCGTCCCTCAGGGGGCTAAAAAGCCCCAACATTTATGCGGCTCTCGCGGCACGACTAAAGTCGTGCCCTGATACAACGCGCGGCCAAAAGCTATCTCAGATTCAGTGGAGTGCGGAGCGTGTCAAAATTTTGGTGCTTATTTTGTGCTTGGCCTGATCGCAAAGACCCTGACTGCGTGTTATTAGCCGCTGACGCCCCGCAGGCAGTTGCACAATCACGATGTTCCTCAGCTGCCTTACAATCAACCGTTGAACGAAGATGTGGTGTTGGGAGCGGTGCGGAGGCGACATGCTCAGCGCAAAAACCGACTCTCCAGTAGTTTGGTGGAACAAACCGCTCGGCAAACGGTCGAGGAGGGCGCTCCTCCTAATCGTTTTTGGCGGCCTGATCTTATATGAAGCGTTAATCCCTAGACCGCTCCTCACTTCGCGCGATTGGCGATTCTTGCTGGCTTTCGGTCTTTTCATTGTGTGCGGCGGAGTCGTGTTTTTCTGCTTGATGATTATGGGCGTTCGGAGAAAGAGAGTCATGAACCTCTTTAGCCCCGGCGCTCTCCAGGTTTGCTTCGTTCTGCTCTCATGTCTTGGAATGGTATGGGTTACGGCCTTCACCGAATACAAGCGAATCAGCCCCAGCTTCCATTCGTACGCATCTGCAGTCTTTGGCGGTTTCCTAATCGGCATAATGAATGCAGCATCCTTGAAGGATCAACCGCCAACAGAATGACCCCGGACGCACCGACTCTCAATGAATCAAGCGCAAAGCGGCAAAAGGATGGATGCCCGCCGTGAAACGCCTGACTTGTCATTCCGAATGCATCGTCGCCAATTCGGAAGTTTCGGCCCATGCATGCGGTCGTTCCGTGCCAAAATTCTGTGCTAATTTGTGCTAGCGATATGCCTATCTAGCCTGTCTTGCCCATTCAGCCCATTAAATAATCAATAACTTATTTGTTTTCAATTTGGCCTTTTGTCGTGCCCTGATACAATCGCCGCCCCTACGGGACTGGTTTATCCGACCTTTGGCTTCTTTCCCACGCTGAAGCGCGGGGTTAACAACCACTGCGTCTCCGGCGCGCCTGGGCGCGACCGAAGTCATGCGCTCGTTGCCAAGCCTTCTGCGGCTGTGAATTTACGCAAGCTGTAATGTCGTGCCCCTTCAAACCGGATTTATGCAATCGCTTCCTACTCCGCTATCACGCGCGAAGCGCGGCTAACTCCGCTTAATTCTCATCCGTTACCTTGCGCCATTCGCCTGAAGGCGGCGCTGCTCCGGGCGCGGCGAAGTCGATCTTCGCTCGCGGCAAGACCACGAGATCGACGCGCCGGTTTTCGGCACGGCCCCACGCGGTGTCATTGCCGGCGACGGGGTGGAATTCGGCGTACCCGGCAGCCGAAAGGCGATCGGGAGGAATGGCCTTCATCTCAACAAACTGCCTGGCAATGCGCGTGGCCCGCGCCGCTGAAAGCTCCCAGTTGGAATCGAACTCGGCATTGTGAATGGGCACGTTGTCGGTGTGGCCCTCGATGCGTAGGTCGTAAGGGGTGGCGCCCAACTCGGCGGCAATCTGGCGCAGCGTGGGCAAAGCCTCCGGCTTGGGCGTGGCCGAACCTGAGTTAAAAAACCCGGCTTCGCGCAGGCTGATCACAAGCCCGTCGCGGCCCATCTCCAGGGAAACGGAATGGTCGGCGACCTGTTTTGACAGCAGCAGCGAGAGGTCGCGGCGGATACGGTTGAGATCGTCTTTCACCCGCATCGGGGCCAGCATCTTTTCTTCTGCTACCGGGCTTGCGGGCTGCGCCCCGGCCCGCGAGCTTGCGGCCGGATCAGCATCAGGCATCACTCCCATGGAACGGAAAGCTGAGTCGATGGCGCGCGACACCTGCTGCTGCTTGTTCCGGTCGGCTCGAGCGAAGGCGTAGAGCACCACGAAGAATCCGAACAGCAGAGTAATGAAGTCGGCGTAGGAAACCAGCCAGCGATCGTGGGTGACGCGGCTGCGGGGCACGCGGGGATTCATGCGGCGCGCTCCCTTTGCTCCGGGTTTGCGATGTCGAGAAAGCCAGCCAGCTTGATTTCGAGCATGCGCGGGTTCATGCCTTCAAGGATCGAGATCACGCCTTCGAGCATCATTTCGCGGCGGCGATGGCCGTTGCGGATGCGAAGACGCATCTTGCCCGCGAAGGGCAGGAAGAAGAGGTTGGCGATGCCCACGCCGTAGATGGTGGCCACAAAGGCGACGGCGATGCCCCGGCCGACCTCCTGGATATTGTCGAGGTGTTGCATGACCTGGATGAGGCCGAGCACGGCGCCGAGAATTCCGATGGTCGGCGAAAAGCCTCCAGCCGACTCGAAAACAGCAGGCAGGCGCTCCTCGTCTTCGGTCATGGAGTCGAGCGCGACGCGCATGATGTTGCGCAAGTCCGCCGGCTCGGTGCCGTCCACGGCCAGCATGAGCGTTTGCTTCAGAAAAGGATCCTGGATGGTCTGCAGATCGGCGTCGAGCGAGACCACGCCTTGACGCCTTGCCTTGTTGGCGAAGGCAACCAGCTGGCGAATCACCTGCGATTCCTGCTTGCGCGGCGCGGAGAATAGCTGTGTCAGGCTGCGAAAGGCCGCCGCAACGGTGGTCAACGGGAATTGCAGCATGACCGCGCCCAGCGTCCCGCCGAAGACGATGAGCGCGGCGGTGGGCTGCAGGACCTGGCCCACATTGCCGCCCTCGATCAGCAACCCGGCAATAATCCCGGCGATGGCCAGAAAGGCTCCGCCAATGCTCGCTTTATCCATGTCCGGTCCTCACGAATCGATGATGGCCGCTATTGCTGAATATTGCCGCGCGGCTTGTCCTGTGCTGCATCGGCGGGCTGATCCGCAACCTCCAGGCTCGCCAGGGCCACAACACGCTCCAGATCGCCGAATTGATGCAGGCGCCTGGCGACGATAGAAAGAAGACGCGCGCGATAGGCAACCACCCGCTCCAGCACCTCGGCGATCTCTTCGCGCACAATCAGCTTCTCTCCGTTGATCAGCGTCAACATGGTGTCGGGAGAGGCTTCGGCGGTCTTGATCAGATCGCTGTTCACCACCATGGTGCGGCCGTTCAGCCGCGTCAGCTCGATCATTACCCATCTCCTTCGCGGGGCATATCGGCGGACGGCAGAAAAGGTTAAAAAATTTGAACAAATGGGGCCGAAGTGTCCTTCGGCCGGACACTCCGGGTAACTGCATAAAGTCTGACCGGGGCACGCCGAAATAGGGGCCAGATGCGACGGCTCCAGACCGCGAGCAGCAACCCAGGGTCATGCAATGGGAAGCGCATCCGGCAATGGATCCGCAAATCACCGCATCCAACAAGGAGAATCCCATGTCCCTGGGTGTCTTGAACAACCTCTCCGCGGTGTATGCGGAGAATTACCTGAACCAAACTAACAACAGCCTGAACACCGTGCTGGAGCAGTTATCTTCCGGTTCGAAGATCAACTCCGGGGCGGACGATGCGGCCGGCCTTTCGCTGGTCGACGGCCTTCAGGCTAACCAGCAGGCGCTGAGCCAGTCGGAGACCAACGCCACGGAGGGCGTGGGCCTTCTGCAGGTCGCCGATGGTGCCCTCTCGCAGGTCACCAGCCTGCTCAACCGCGCCGTCACGCTGGCCACCGAAGCCTCCAACGGCACGCTGAACAGCACGCAAGATACGGCAGCCGACCAGGAGTATCAGTCGATTCTGTCGGAAATCTCGAACATCGGCTCGACGACCACCTACAACCAGGAGCAAGTGTTCGGTTCGAACACTAACATCTACACCGGCGACTCCTCGTTGGCAGGCTCATCGGTGGATGCGCTCGACGTCCGCTCGCTCTCTTCATCGAACGTGGGTGACACCGGCGGCGTCATGTCGTACAGCAACGGACAGAGCAGCGTGTTCCTCAATTTGTCCACAGCCACGCAGAACGCGCAGTCGACCGATACGCTGAACGGGAACGGTTCCTCGACCATCAACGTGAACTACCTAGTGAAAGGAGCTGACGGCCAGTCGGCGCCGGCCTCGACCTCGATCACGGTGGGTACGGGCACAAGCTATGCCAACACCGCCAACGGCCTGATCAGCGCCATCAACAACGCGGGTCTGGGACTGACCGCGAACTTCGTCACGCAGACACAGGCGGGCGTTGCCGGAGGCGGCACAGAGACCGGCATTCAGATCGCCGGAGGGCTGATTTCGGTCGGCGTCGCGCCCAGCGCGTCGGTCACCAGCGGAACGCTGAATCCCAGCGAGATCACCAACAGCCAGCTCACGGTGGGGCAGACCATCGCCGTCAACGTGGGCAGCACCAATGCCGCGACCGTAACCATCGGCCAGACGAACGACACGCTTGCCGGCCTCGCCGCGGCGATTAACGCTGGAACGGGCGGCAGCGGCGGAGTGACCGCGACCGTAGTTTACAACGGCTCGGGCGAAGCGACGAGCATGAAGCTTGCCGACTCTTCGAACGCAGGTGGAGCGCTGACCGTCACCACCACGCCGGCCAACGTGGTTCCCAACGCGCTGACTCCCGGCACCCAGATCACCTCTGCCAGCAACCCCACCACAGTGACGTTTGCCGCGGGAGCTACGGGCGCGTCGGGCGTGCAGGGTACGGCCAGCCTGAGCGTGACCGGTGCGGGCAGCGACAATCCGACGCAAGCGCTCACCGGCAGCATCACGCTTTCGAATGGCAGCAATACGCAAACTTACATCATGGGCACGGGCGGGAGCGATTCCGTCAGCGGCAACCAGATCACGCTGTCAGCAGCCCACTCCACGCTTCAGGGCCTGGCGAATGCCATCACGGGCAACCTGGGTGCGACGGCCACGGCCTCGAGCTCAGGAATCGCCATCACTTCGACGGCACCCGGAACCAGCATCACCGAAGGCTCCTCGACCCTCGCCGCCGTTCTGAGCGTGGGCGCAGTGTCGACCAATGTGGCAGGCGTCGCGGCAACGACCGGAACGGATGCCTCGACCAGCCTCTCCATGGTGGGCGACAACAAGGGCTTTGTCAGCGGCGATGCCGATAACCTCACCGGGGGGTTCGATATTACGGTGGGCGGCGTTACCACGGATATCACGATGGGGTCTGGGTCGGCGTGGGCCGCTGGCACCCCCAATACCCTGACGACCAGTGCTACCAATGCCGACGCCCTGATTACCGCAATCGGGGCACACACCGGTGCGATCGGAGTGACTGCGGCCATCTCCAACGGGCAAATCGTGTTCACCTCGAATGCGGTCAACTCACCCATCACCATCAGCTCCAACACTCTGGCGGGTGCTTCGTCGACAATGGTTGCGGCCAACAGCGGCGTGGCGCCAGCGGTCGCGAACTTTCAGACCGTCAGCGTGACCAACGGAATCGGAGCTCCCGGAACCGGGCTCGGCGCACTGACGCAAACTGGCGATGCGCTCACGGGCAGTATCACCATCAACGATACCGGCGGCACGGCCATCACCTACACCATGAGTGCCGCGGGCTCAAACAGTTGGAATGCCGGCGGCAACACTCTCACCCTTTCCGCAGCCAACTCCACCGTCTCTGGCTTGATGGCTGCGATCAACGGCACAGGCGGCCACGGTGTAAGCAACGTGACTGCGAGCTTGACCCAGGCTGCGGGAGCTGCAACCAGCGGCCTGAAATTAACCGACGGCCTCGGCGCCACCGGGAATATCCAGGTAACCGGCAACACTCTGGCCAACCAGGCGAGCATGACGTTTACCACTCCGGCCTCTGGCGGCAACTCGCAGTTCCAGTCCGGAGTCATGAGTCTGGAGGACGGCGGCGTTCTTGCCAGCGGCGGCGGCGCTGCCGACGGCACGCTGGGCGGTTCGGTCACGGTCACCAGCGTGGTGAACGGACATTCTGTCACCGACACCTTCAACATGGGTGGGAGCACGTCGAGCGATACGGCAACCAACTTCTATACCGGCGGGACGACGCTCCAGTCGCTGATCAACGCCATCAATACGGCGGGCGGACCCTCGGGCAACCTGGATCTGACCGCTTCGCAGGATGTGGCGAGCGGCGGCATCTTCTTGCAATCGTCAGCCTCATCCGATACCGGACTGGCCATGAATACCAGCGCCTTGACGGAATCGCTGGCCTATTCCACTGGCAGCCAATCGACGATCACCTACACTCCAACTACGGTTACGCTGACCGGCGCCGGTACCGGCGATGTTCTGAGCCGGAACGATGTGCTGACGAGCGCAACCGCGCTGCAACTGACAAACTCCGCTGCGAACAGCGGCAACCCGGTCACCTTTACGGTGGGCGGCAACGCCGGCACGACGCTGGGTTCGCTGATCGACGCCATCAACAACTCCGCTCTCAGCCTGCACGCTGCAATCAACAGCGGCGTACTGGATCTAACTTCAACGGTTACGGGCGGGGCCGGAACCATCACCGTCGGCACCAACACCATCACCGAGGCTTATACGTCCAACGCTGCAACCGTGTCACTGGGAACAGGGGCCACGTCTGCCACGTCAGCCACGGCCACGCTCAACACGACCGCGGGGATGACGGCCGCCGGATCAGACGCGCTTGGCGGGCAGCTAACCCTGCAATACAATGCAGGCCCTACCGTCACCTTCAACCTGAATAACAACACCGCCAGCACCGGAAACACGGTGAATCTGACGGCGGCCAATTCCACGCTTACGGGGTTGGTTACGGCCATCAACCAGGCGACGGCCGCAGGCGGCCTGGGCCTCGGCGTCACCGCTTCGATCAATGCCACGACGGGCGCGCTGCAACTGCAGTCGACCGCCGCCGGCGCGCACTCCATCGTCATCGGCGGCACGGGATTGACCGATGCTTCCGGAAACTCCCTGGTAAACTATGCCGCGGGTGTGACCGGAATCGCGGCCAAGCAGTCCACGGCCACAATCAACCTGGTCGGCGTAGGGAACAATTTCAACGCGACCGACAAGCTGTCAGGAAGCATCAGCGTGACCGCCAATGGCAGCACCATGAACTACGTCATGGGAACCGGGGCATCGAATTCCAGCAGCGGAAACACCATCACACTGTCGGCGGCCAATTCGACGGTCGGGGGGTTTGAGAATGCGCTTCTCAACTACTCCGGCGTGACCGCCGCGGCGAACAATGGGGCCATGACGCTCACATCGAACACGGCGAATTCAGACGCCATCAGTGTGAGCAACAACTCGCTCGAGGATTCACTCGGGTACGCGGCGGCGACCGCCTCGCTGGGCACGTTTGCCAGCCAGAGCGATCAGGTGTCGGGCCAGTTGAACTTCAGCGTCGATGGCAACAACTACGCGCTGGGCTCGGTGAGCGGCATGACCGTAGCGCAGATGATCAACAAAATCAACTACGGGAACGTTGCCGGAACCGGCACGTCGGGCGTCAACGGCGTAACCGCCGCATGGGTTCCCACCGGCGCCGGCAGCTTCGGGACCGTACAGTTGACGTCGAATACCTTCGGCGCCAGCGGCAACATCACCAACTACGGCAGCGGCACCAGCATCAACGACCTTGGCACAAGCGCCAGCCTGAGCTACACGGCAGGCAGCGCCTACAACGTCGGGATCTCCAATGTCGCTACGAGCGGTGTCTATGACAGCGCCACCCAGGCGGGGGCGCCTGCGGGCCCGAGCGCAGCTTTCGCAAACCTCACAGCCAGTGGTTCCGGCAGCAGCGGAATCGCCACCATCAGCTACTCCGACGGCGCAGGCGCGTCGCTGAGCGCCACCGATCTGTTGAGCCAGGCGGATGCGCAAACAGCACTGACAAACCTCAACTCCGCCATCGCCGACGTGGCGGCCCAGGATGGCTACATCGGCGCCCAGATCAACACGCTGAACTCGGTCAGCGACGTGCTGAGCACACAGGCAGAAAACGTGCAGTCGGCTCAGAACGCGGTGCAGGCCACCGACTATGCAACGGCCACGTCGAACATGGCGAAGTACGAAATCCTGAGCCAGACCGGCATCGCGGCGCTGGCGCAGGCCAACTCGCAACAGCAGGAAGTGCTGAAGCTGTTGCAATAGTCCGGGGGGCCCGGCGACGCGCGATCCGTCGCCGGGTGACGCAACCGGGTCCCCGGCGATGGGTGGCTTATAGAGCCATCTTGCCGGGGAAGCTTTCCCGTGCTTCCGCCAGAGGCGGAGGCCAAACCGGGAAGGGCGTCCGCAAAGGACGCCCTTTCTGCATGCGCAAAAGATCAGACGCCAGGCGCCTACTGGAGCCGAGGCGAAATTCGCCGATGACGGGTTTGGCTGTGAGCGTTTTTGGGGCTTCTGTCATGGCTATCGCGGAGATGAGGATTCTCTCATGCGCTCAAATTCGGGCTGGCGGCTGGGCTGCATGAAGTTGAACGAGGACTAAATGGGCACCGTCGGACTGAATTTCGGGTCGCCAACGAGCGGCGCGGGCTTCAACGTCAGCTCGACCGTGGCGGAAATCGTCAGCAATCTCCAAAACGTCGAAACCCCATGGAAGAACCAGTTGACGAGCCTGCAGAGCCAGGACACCGCGATCTCCAACCTGGGATCGCTGTTCTCGAATCTCTCCAATGACATGAGCCAGCTGACCGACTTCACAGGCGTGATGGCGCAAAAGGAGGGTTCGAGCTCCGACACCAATGTCCTCGAGCTCACCGCGGCTACCTCCTCTGCAGCAGCCGGCACGCACACAGTCGTGGTCCACAACCTGGCGCGGACCTCGAGCGGCTACCTGGTAGAGGTTGCCGACAGCTCGGATACGCTTTCCGGTTCGGTGACACTGCGGGTGGGCAATGGGAAGGCCCAAACCATCACTCTCGGATCCTCAGACGATACGCTGGCGGGGCTGGCTTCGGCCATCAATTCGTCGGGCGTGGGCATCACGGCCAACGTGCTCACCGACGCCAGCGGCTCGCGCCTGAGCCTGGTTTCGAGCACCTCCGGTGCAAGCGGCAACATCGCCGTCAGCGGCAACTCACTCACCGCCGCTGCCAGCAACACGCTCAACGCCACGGTTACGGCAGGCTCGGGCACGGGTTCGAGCGGCACGACCTCCAGCGCGCTTCTTTCGCCCGTAACCAGCTCCAGCGAGCCGTTGACCGGCACGCTCAACGTTACCGTGAACGGCAACCAGCAATCCATCTCCATGAGCACCGTCGGCGGCAACACCCTGTCCGATCTCCAGCAGTACATCCATACAAACTCTACGTCTTTGGGATTCGACGCCTCGGTCGTCAACAACAGCGACGGCACGACGAGCCTCCAGCTCACCTCGGGCACTGCCGGCAGTGGAGGAACGCTGACCGTAAACTCCAGCCTGGTCGACAGCAGCACGGCCCTGGCTTATAACTCCACAGTCACCGGCTCCAATGCCAGCCTGACGGTGGACGGCGTGAACCTGACCAGCACTTCGAACACGGTCAGCAATCTCATTCCCGGCGTCACCTTCCAGTTGCTTGCTCCCAGCGCCGAGGAATCCGACGGCAGTCTCGAACAGGTGCAGGTGGTGATCGCCAACGACAACTCCGGCGTGGAGAGCGCAGTGAACCAGTTTGTTTCGGACTACAACTCGCTCATCAGCGCCATCAATACGCAGGAAGGCAACGACAGCTCCGGCAATCCCGAGCCGCTGTTCGGCTCGCCCACGCTTTCTTTGCTGCAGCAGGAGCTGCTCAACGGCATCGGGGCCGAAAATCCCAGCGGCGCCATGAGCGCGATCTCCGCGGTGGCCGGCGCGACGCTCTCCGGCTCCATGACCATCCAGGCCGGCAGCGGCGCGACCTTGACCTACCAGATCGGTTCGGGCACATCGGGCAACGGCACGTTTTACACGGGCTCGGGCGCCGATGCCAATACTCTTGCGGGACTGGCGGCTGCGATCAACTCCACCACTGCGGATACGCCGATTGCGTATGCCGGGGGCTCGAGCAACGATACCGGCTCGCTGACGGTGAGCGACACGTCGCCCTTGACCGGCGCGGTTCCGGAGCTGGCCGGCGATCTGAGCATCCAGGTGGGTACCGGCACAGCGCAGACCATCGATATGAACACGGTGGCATCGGAGGAAGGCGGGACGACGCTGTCGGATCTAGCCGCCTACATCACCAGCAATTCTTCCACGCTGGGCGTGACGGCGTCGGTTGCCGACAATGACAGCACTTCGACGTTGTCGCTTTCTTCCGCTTCGCTCAGCGGCAGCGCTCTGACGGTCGACGCAAACCTTTGGATTCCGGGTTCCGGCGTGACCGCGGCAGTGGTCACCAATAGCGGAAATTCCTCGCTGACGCTTACCTCGCAAACCGCCGGGCCGAGCGGAGCGCTCACAGTGACTTCGGCAATTGAGGCCAGTACGCCGGTCGCACTCGGATACTCCGGCGCCGGCTACACCAGCACGACCGCCGACAGCGGCGCACTGGGCGAAGCCGGCGCCAATGATCCCCTTACCGGATCTCTGGCCGTTCAGGTCGGCGGCGGCGCCCAGCAGACGATCGACATGAGCGCCGTCAATACGGCCGAGAGCGGGACGACGCTGGTAGATCTTCAGCAGTACATTTCAGAAAACTCGAGCACACTAGGGTTTTCGGCTTCGCTTGTGGGCAACAGCGACGGCACCTTGAGCCTCGAGCTGACCTCAAACACCATCGGCTCCGCGGGCGCGCTCACCGTGACCTCAAATCTCTACGACACCGCGAACCGCACGACCTCGACTCTCGCCTACACCAATTCTTCCGACATCAACTCCCTTACGATGTTCGGCATAGGCGTGAACAACGACGGCTCGCTCACCTTCGACGCCAATTCGCTCGACTCCATGCTCAATAACGACTATTCCAGCGTGGTGGGCTTCTTTCAGAATGCCGACAGCTGGGGGCAGACGATTTCGAATCTCCTCACCAGCGCCGGCACCAGCTCATCGACAGGCATCCTGTCGCTCGCCTCCAGCTCCAATCGCGGCATCGAATCCACGTTGAATGCGGAGATTTCGCGGGAACAGAGCAACATCTCGCTCGAGCAGTCGAGCCTGACCACAGAACTGAACAAGGCCAACGAGGTTTTTGAGGAGCTGCCGTCGGAACTGCAGGGCATCAACGAGCTCTACTCGGCAATCACCGGCTACGACCAGAACCTGAACGGCTAAGGATGAATGCAATGGAAAATTATCGCGAACACGCGCTGGAAGGCGCATCGGCTGTCGATCTCGTCGTGGCGCTCTATGACGGCATCATCCGCTTCCTTTACGCGGCCATCACCGCGGTGGAGCGCGGCGATGCCGACGCGCGACGCGCCGCGGTCAAGCGCGCGCTCGACATCATCATCCATTTGCAGGCACGGCTGCGCATGGATATCGGAGGAAAACCGGCGCAGTCGCTCAGCGAGTTTTACGCCTCGGTTTTCGCGCAGATTCTGCACGCCTCACAGTCGGTGTCCCGGGCCAAATTCGAGCATGTGATTGACTGCGTGCGCAACGTGCGCGACGCCTGGCGCGAAGTGGCGAAGGATTCCAGTGTCAATCCGACTTCGCCGAGGGCGATCACCGTGCCGACGCGCGCAACGGACGCGGATCAAGGGACGGCAGCGAAATCGAGCTGGACGGCATGAAGGCGGACGCGCGCCAGCGCTTCGGAGCTGCATCCATGAGCGCAAGAAAACGTCCGGTCGCCGTGCTGGTCATCGCCTGCTTGTTCATGGCGGTGGGCGCTCTAGGTTTCGTACATCATCTGCTGCGGCCCTCGACGATTCATGAGAATGCACTACGGAGCGAGTTCACCGAGTTGCTGGCTGTTGCAGCTGGAGCCTTTCTGCTGCGGGGCAAGAGCTGGGCGCGGTGGCTGGCGCTGGCCTGGATGGCGATTCACGTTGCGACCTGCTGGCCTGAGGTTCGACAGGTGGCGACGCACGCGCTCGTTCTGGCAGCGGCTGCCTGGTTGCTTTTTGAACCTGAGGCACAAAGGTATTTTGCAAAAGATCGGAGGAGCATTCACGGCGCCGCTTAAGCCGGGGCGATCAGGCGAAAACGGCCGATGGGAGGGACGGTTGAAGTTCACCTTTTGCTTGCGCGGTTGTTGATGGAGTCGGCGACCACCCAGGCCGCTCCGCACATCGCCAGGCTGATTCCGTTACCGGCCCACATGAAATGCATGTGCGGCGCAGAGATCAGCTTTGGGATCCAGACCAGAAGCTCAAAGCCCACGATCTCCGCCGTGAGCAGCCGCGCGGCCAGGCCGGCCAGGACCCCCGAGAGAATGGCAGCAGCGGCGAGGAGGAAGCAGACAGCGGTTGCCACCGCCCAGAACATCTGGTTGGGCGGAATCCACCTGGGAACGTAGCTGGCCGCGCCGCGAAGATAGCTGAAGTGCACGAGAGCGAAAGAAATGGCGCAGACGCCATAGACGCGACTGATGGGAGCTTCGCCGCGCGCCCATGCCGAACCGCGCGGCGAGGCCGCGGCAAAGATGATAAGCGCTGCGATGACAAGCGAAAGCTCCTCGAAGACATTTCCTCAGGAGTCGTAGGTCAGAGGCGCTTTAGCGGCCTGCCGCAGCCACAGGAACACGAAGATGGCATAGAGAACGCCCAATAGCGCAGCGCCGGCGCGGGCGGTGCGCCGCCAGACGACTGCGGCTCCTCCGGCAACCTCACATGCGGCGGCAAGCAAGGCGAGCGCATGGCGATGATGAACGTCGGGACCGACATGCTGCCAGTCGACGGCGAAGTTGCGCGAGATCAGGCCGATGATGCCTAGCGCAATCGCCGCGCCGCCAAAGACGCATGTGCCGAGTTTCGATGTGCGGAGTGCGTCTGCCATGGAGGAGCCCCTGGGAAATTGCCGTTTGTTGCGGCGGTGCAAAAATCAAAACGGTTGCGAGAAGGGTACCAGACCGGTGTGCCGGGGACGCTGCCAACGTGCGCACGTGCGTGGGCGGCGCATGCGAACTTGCCCACCCGCTGACCTGCTGACTCGCTGCTTTTACCCCGCCACCGTGAGCTCTTCTTCCAGTTGCTGCTTCTGATAGAGGCTGGCGTAGTAGCCATCGAGTGCGAGCAGTTCGTCGTGGCCGCCGATCTCGACGATGCGGCCTTTGTCAAGGACGGCGATGCGATCCGCATCTCTTACCGTCGACACGCGGTGGGAGATGAGGATGGTGGTGGTGTTGGCGGTGTACTTGCGCAGACCGCCAAGGATGCGTTCCTCGGTGTAGGTGTCGACGCTGGCCAGGGCATCGTCGAGGATGAGAATCGCCGGCCGGCGCAGCAAAGCGCGGGCAATGGCGGCACGCTGCTTCTGTCCGCCCGAGAGCGTGACGCCGCGCTCGCCGACCATGGTTTCAAAGCCCTGCGGAAACTCTTCAAACTCAAGGCGGATGTGCGCCGCCTGCGCGGCTTCAAGAAGCTCTTCAGCGCCGGATTTGGGCGCGCCGAAAGCCAGGTTCTCACGGATGGTTTCACTGAAGAGGAACGTTTCCTGGGGCACCATGCCAATGTTGCGGCGCAAAACCTCGAGAGGATATTCGCGCACGGGACGGCCGTCGATGAGGAGCGAGCCCTCGGGCGCTTCAAACAGACGCGGAATCAGATTCACCAGCGTGGATTTGCCGCAGCCGGTGGGGCCCACGATGGCCAGGCTTGAGCCGGCGGGAATGACGAGCGAGATATCGCGCAGCACCGGGGTCCCCATGGACGGGATTTTGTCCGTGGGGTGGAGCACCGGGGTCCCCGCGGACGGGCTCTTGTCCGCGGAGTGGGGCACCTGTGTGCCGTTATAGCTGAAACTGAGATGGCGGAATTCGATGTCACCCTTGAGCACAGTCTGCGGTCCAAACCCCGAAAGCAGGGAGTGCCGGTTGTCGATCGCCGGCTCGGCTTTGAGCAATTCGTCGATGCGCTTGACGGAAGCGGTGCCGCGCTGAACGATGTTGACCACCCAGCCGATGGCGATGATGGGCCAGATGAGCAGGATCATATAGGTATTGAACGCCACAAACTGCCCCACGTTGATGCGGTTGGCCAAAACCAGGTGCCCGCCAACAAGCAGGGTAATGATCATAGAGATGCCAAGCACAAACTCGAGTGTGGGCCATAACATGCCCATCAGTTGCACCAGGCGCAGGGCGCGGCCGATGTACTGGCGATTGAGCCGCTCGAAAAGGCTGATCTGCGATTCCTCGCGCGCGAAGGCGCGGATGAGGCGCACGCCGGAATAGTTCTCCTGGGCCTGCGCGGAAATGTCGGAGAAGCTGGCCTGGATGCGCTCGAAGCGTTCGTGAATCTTGCGCCCGAGGTATTGCACCACGATGCTGGCCAGGGGCGTGGGCGCCAGCGCGACCAGCGTCAACCAGGGGCTGATGCGAAGCATGAAGAAGAGCGCAAAGACGGTGAGGAAAACGGTGTTGGCGCTGTACATGAGCGCCGGTCCCAGCAACATGCGCACCGCGTTCAGGTCGTTGGTCATGCGCGCCATGATGTCGCCAGTGCGGTAGCGCTGATAGAAACCCGAATCCTGAATTTCGAGCTTGCGAAAGAGGTCGTTGCGCAGGTCAAACTCGATTTCGCGCGAGATGCCGATCAGAATCCAGCGCTGCGCGTACATGAAAACGCCCTTCACGAGGATGATGGCGACGAGGAGCAGCGCAAGCTCGAGGATGAGTTTCCTGGTGGACCCTTGCGCAATCTTGTTGACGGCAATGCCCAGAATGCTCGGGAACTGGACGGCGACAATGTTGGTGGCAATGCAAGCCAGCGTGCCCCGCACGTATCCCCGGCGGTAGCGGCGCATGTAGCTGTAAAGCGGGGCGAGATCGCCGAGCATTCTTTTATTGTACCGGGAGGTTAGTTGGAGCCCGAAATTCGCACACGATCGCGATAAGACCTGTTCTGTTCCCTGTTGCCTGCTTCTACGTCGGCGTTCTCAGCAGCAGATATCCGCCCACAATGCCGAAGAGGACGTCGGCCGACCAGGCCGCCATGGCAGCGGGAAGATAGCTGACGTTGCCCATCGCCTCAAAGAGAAGGTTCACGACCCAATAAGCGAGCGCCAATGCAATGGCTACGGCCACGCCCGTGAGCGAGCCGCGGCGGCCCATGGAAAGTGCGAAAGGAATAGCCAGCACGGCCATCACCACGGCAATCAGCGGGTACGAAAGCTTGTGCCAGAGGGCCACGCGCAGGCGCATGGTGTCGAAACCGCCTTGGCGCAGCTCGCGAATATAGCTGTCAAGCTGGCCGAAGTTCATCTCCTGCGACTGTATGTTTTCCTTCGGGTTGAAGTAGTCGGGTGGTTCGTGAATCTCGGCGAACGAGGTGGCAAGGAACTCGCGGTATTGGGTCACACTGCCGCCCTGGATATCGCGCACCCAGCCATTCTCGAAGCGCCACGAGCCGGTATCCGCATCCCACAAGGTTTTGGCAGCGAAGATGCGCCGCGTGAGCGCAAACGTCGCTGGATCAAGCTCGAAAACCGACAAGTTGGCGAATTCCCTTGCGTCAGGATCGAAGAACTCGTAGTAAAAGATGCGATAAGGCTCGGCGGGGCGCGGGTGGCCGAAGATCCATTTGTTCTCAGGATTCAGATACGTTTGCGGCGGCCGGCCCTTGATCACGTTGCGCAGCGCTTCCTGCCGCTTGTTGGCCTGGGGCAGGTAGTACTGGTCGAAGAGGAAAAGAGCGACGGCGAGGCAGGCGGCGATGGAGACGATGGGAATCACCAACCGGTAGAGGCTGATGCCCGTGGCCTTGATGGCGACGATTTCGCTGTTGCGGTTGAGCACGCCGAAAGTGACCAGCGCGGCGATGAGCACGGCCAGCGGCGCGATCTGGTAAAGCAGGCTGGGGGTCAGGTTCACCAGGTAGGCGCCCACCGTGGTCAAGGCAATGTGATTGCGCAAAATGTCGCCGATCAGGTCGAAGAAGGTGAATACAATCATGAGCAGCCCGAAGCCGGTGAGCACCAGGAGGAACATGGACAGGAACTCGCGCACGATGTACTCGTCGAGGATGCGCGGGAAGATGCCGCGGGACCGCTTTCTTTGTCCGCGCGGTTGAATCTTGTCAAGAAGCTCGGTGAGCGGAAAGCCGTTCGTCTTCGGCACTTCGATCTTTGGCGTGCGCGCGATCCAGGTAGATACGGCGCTCAAGATCCGGCCGCCGCTCGCCATCTGCCACAGCAGGAAGATCCCGGCCGCGGCAAACAGAAGATTCGCCGACCATACCGCCGCGAACGCGGGAAGCCGGCTTTGGTGACCCAGTTGGGTACTGGTGGCAGAGAGAAAGTAATAGACAAAAACCAGCAAGATGGTGAAGACGAAGCCGGAACTCTTGCCACCGCGGCGCGAGGACACGCCTAGAGGAACACCGACGAGCATGAGCACAAGGCAGGCGGTTGGATAGGCAAACCGGCTGTGCAACTCGATGAGAAAGCGTTCGGCGTCCGGGCCCGCATGCGCGGCCTTGATGCGCTGCAACAGGGCGCTTAGGGGCATCGCATACAGGGACGTATCCACGCGGCCCAGATGCACATCGCTCTGCGGATTGAGGGCCATCGGCAAATCAGTCGTTGCAAAGGTTGAAATGTTCGATTGCCCCGGCTGCTCGGCCACAGTTTCATCGCGCAGCCCATCGCGCAGCCGCATCATCAACACCTGCGTATTGTCGCTGACCACCGTAGCCGTGGCCGCTGTGGTGATCACCGGATTGGCGGGATCACTGACATCGGCCATGAAGACGTCGCTCCAGTTGGCCGCGCCTGTTCCGGGGTGCACGTCCTGCACGTAGAGAACGAAGTTGCGAAAGTCCTCATAAAAGACATGGGGCTGAATCTCGTACGACGCCTGCGAAGTTTCGAGAGAGCGCTGTATGTCGATGATGGCCTGGTTGGCGCGCGGCGCGAGAAAGATCGAATTGGCCAGTCCCAGCAACGTTCCGGAAACCGCCAGGATGGAGGCCACGCGCACAAAGTAACCGATGCCCAGTCCCGATGCGCGAATGGCAATGATCTCGCTGTCGGCCGCCAGGCGGCTCAAACCCAGCAGGATGCCCCACAACACCGCCATGGGAATGGTGACTTTGAACAGGTTGGGTAGCGTGAACAGAAAGACCTCTGCCACGTCGGACCAGGTGGAACTGCTGCGCACCACTACCTCGAGGATGTGGGGAAGCAGCGGCACGAAAAGAATGAAGGTGAAAAGCGCGCAGCCGATCAGCGTGAGGGAGAGGATTTCGCCGAGGATGTAGCGGGTGAGGATGCGCACAGAGGATCCTGCAAATAGTTTAGCGTGATGCAACGCCGGCGAGAGCAGCGGGCTGCCACCCCCGCAGCCGCAGGCTGTTGCCCAGCACGCACACCGAGCTCAGCGCCATGGCGGCGGCCGCCAGCCAGGGCGTTAGCAGAATGTGAAAGGCGGGATAGAGCAAGCCCGCGGCCAGCGGAATGCCGAGCAGGTTGTAGCCGACGGCCCAGCCCAGGTTCTGGCGCATCACCCGCAGCGTAGCCCGCGCCAGGGCAATCACGGCTGGAATCGCCGAGGGCTGCGTGCGCAGCAGCAACACGTCGCCGGCTTCCTGCGCCAGGTCCGCACCGGCGCCCATGGCGATGCCGGCATCGGCCTGAACCAGCGCGGCCGCGTCGTTGATACCGTCGCCCGCCATGGCCACGCGCAGTCCGGATTGTTGCAATGCGCGAATTCGGGCCAACTTTCCGGCGGGATCGAGGCCCGCTTCAAGCTCGGTGATCCCCGCTGCTTGCGCAATGGGCTCGGCTGCCGCAGCGGAATCGCCGGTGAGCATCAGCACGCGAAGCCCCTCGTGGCGCAATGCCGCCACTGCGCCCGCTGCATCGGGCCGCAGCGCGTCGCGCGTGTCGAAGTACGCAACGGGGACGCCCTCCAAAGCCATCCACAAGCGCGTTACGCCCGGGGCCGGCGCTGCCACCGCGCCAAGCAGCCCGATGGCAAATTCGCTGAAGAGCGCTTGATTGCCCAGCAGGCAGTCACGACCCTCTACGCGAGCGGTTAATCCCCGGCCGGGAAAAACCTGCACATCCTCTGCGGGCTTCCAATGCAGCCCAAGCTCACGTGCGCGGTCAATCAGAGCGTGCGCCAGCGGATGGTTCGATTGCTCCTCCGCCGCCGCGGCGATGCGCAGGAACTCGCGCCCTTCTGCTTGCGTGGTCCCTGCGTCCCTGGTCCCTGGTCCCTGTGCCCCCGATCCTCCGGTCCCTTGTTCCCTTGGTCCCTGCTCATCCGTTCCCGGTTCTCTGTTGCCTAACCCCTGTATTTTCTCCAGCACTGGACGTCCTACCGTCAGCGTCCCGGTCTTGTCGAGGACGATCGCATCCACGTGCGCCAGTCTCTCCAAGGCCTCGCCGCCCTTGAAGAGCACGCCGAGTTGCGCACCGCGCCCCACGGCCACGGTGAGCGCCGCGGGCACAGCCAGTCCCATGGCGCAGGGGCAGGCGATCACCAGGACCGCCACGGTGTTGGCGAGCGCAAGCGGCAACGAATGCGCCGCCATAAGCCACGCCGCGAACGTGACTGCAGCCAGCGCCAGCACCACGGGCACAAAGATGGCGCTGGCGCGGTCGGCCAGCCGCTCCATGGGGGCGCGCGAACTTTGCGCCTGGTCGACCAGGCGGGCGATTTGCGCGAGCACCGTGTCTTCGCCCAGCGACTGCGCGCGGCACACCGCCGCGCCGTCGTAGTTGAGCGAGCCGGCCAGCACGCGGCCGCCGGGCTCCCGCTCCAGCGGCGTGGATTCGCCGGTGAGCATCGACTCGTCGACGGTGGTTCGCCCTTCAAGGATCACCGCGTCCACGGGAAAGCGTTCGCCGGGCAAAACCACAACGCAGTCGCCGGGCCGCACCTCTTCAAGCGGCACCAGCGTCTGTATGCCGTCGACAATACGCCGCGCCGTCGCAGGCCGCAGGCGCGAAAGCGCATCCAGCGCGCCCACGGCGCGGTGTTTGGCCCGCGTTTCAAGGCTTTTGCCCAGCAAGAGAAACCCGAGAATGAGAAGGACCGCGTCGAAGTAAACCTGCCGGCCCGGGGCGGGTGCAATGGTTGCGAAGGCGGAATAGGCGAAAGCCACCCCGGTGCCCAGGCTGACCAGCGTATTCATGTTGGTGGCGCCGTGGCGCAGCGCCCGCAGAGCGTTCAGATAAATGCCGCGGCCTGCCCATGCCGCCACGCACGCGGTCAGCAAAAGCAGAAACCAGCGCAGCTCATCCGCGGGCAGCGCGTAGAGCATGGGCAGCCAGCGCATCAGCAGGCGATCCGGCGTGGTCATCCCGTTCCCGAGCGGCATGGCGAGCAGCATGGCCACAGCACCGGCAGTCAACGTGATCCCCGCTTTGCGGGCCGCGTCCGCTTCATCAGCCTCGACGCGGCCTGCGCTCTGGCCCGCGCGTGGCAGCACCGCATCGTACCCCGCGCCGCGAATCGCCTCCACCAGCTTCCCGGGCGCCGCCAATTCCGGATTGAAGACCACGCTGGCGCGATGCGCCATCAAGTCGACGCGCGCCGATTCCACTCCCGGCGTGGAGCGCAGCGCCTCTTCCACGTGGTGCTGGCACGCGGCGCAAGTCATGCCCATAACGGGCAGCGTCAGCGATTCTCGAATACCCGAGTCCACGTTTCCGTCCCAACGTGCAGGGTTATGATTCCAGATGCGCGGTGTAGCCGGCCTTGGCCAGCGCGGCAATTGCCGCCTCGATCGGCGCGGGACCGTCAGGAGCGCTCAATCGCGCGGCACCAATGCGAACCTCGCGCACCGCGATTCCCGGCGTGGCAGCCAGCGCCTGGCTCACGCGCCGCACACAGGAGCCGCAATGCATGCCCTCGATTTTGAGCGTAAATTCCGGCATTTTGGTTTGCTCTGCGTCTGTATTGATGATAGCGGGAAGTGGAAGTTTCGGCTCGGGCCCGCAGTGTGATACGGTCCGGCGCGACGCATCGCCGACGAGAGGCACCCGGCATGGATCACGAAATTGAGCGCGAATTCCCTCGGGCGCCGCTGGTGGGCATGGGCGCGGTGGTGGTCCACGATGGCCGCGTGCTGCTGGTTCGGCGCGGCAGGGAGCCGCTAAAAGGCCATTGGACGCTGCCGGGCGGCGTGCTTGAAATTGGCGAGACCCTGGTCGCGGGAGTGGCCCGCGAAGTGAGGGAAGAAACCGGGCTCGAGGTGGAAGCCATCGAACTCATCGAAGTGCTCGACCGCATTCACCGCGAAGGCGGGCGCGTTCGCTACCACTACGTGATCGCAGATTACCTTTGCCGCGTAAGCGGCGGTGAACTGCGTGCGGGCTCTGATGCGGATGCAGCCCGCTGGGTGGAACGCGCAGAGTGGAACAGCCACAGCGCGCTGGTTGTCGATCCAATCACGGTGCGGGTCATCGAAAAGGGCTGGCAGCGGGCGAAGGCGCTGCGGACTGGGAGGTGACAGGAACAGTGCGATTGCGATGGAAGTTGCTCTGGCTCGCGGTTGCGCTCGTGCTGGTTGCGGGAATTGGATTCCTGCTGCGCCCGGTCAGCTACTTGATGGGCTGGCTGTACCTCGAGGAGGATCTTGGCGGCGTGGAAAGCCGAACGGTCCAGGCGGAGGGCTATGGCGTGCATTACCTCGCTGAAGGCCCCGCATCCGGGCCTGTCGTCGTGCTGGTGCACGGTCTTGGCTCGCGTGCCGAGGACTGGCGTAACCTGGCGCCTTACCTGGCGCGAGCCGGTTTTCGCGTCTACATTCCCGATCTGCCCGGCTACGGGCGCAGCCAAAAGCCCGTCGATTTCTCCTACAGCGTGCGGGACGAAGCGGCCGTGGTGGTGGGATTCCTCGATGCGATGGGGCTGAAGCAGGTGGAGTTGGGCGGATGGTCGATGGGCGGATGGGTCGTCGCGCTGATTGCAGCCGACCATCCCGAGCGGGTCAGCCGGCTCATGCTGTTCGACGCCGCCGGGCTCGATGTGAAGCCGCTTTGGAACACCGGGCTCTTCACTCCCGATTCGCCCCAACAGTTGGATCAACTGGACGCACTGCTCATGCCCGATCCGCCGCACGTTCCGGCCTTCCTGGCGCGCGATATTGTTCGCATTTCCCGCCGCGACGGCTGGGTGATTCAGCGGGCCGCTGCGTCGATGCTCACCGCGCACGACGCAACCGACAACCTCCTGCCGCGCCTGAAGATGCCCGTGCTCATCGTGTGGGGCGCGCGCGACCGGATCATTCCCCTCGACCAGGGACAGACCATCCACTGGCTCATTCCGCAATCGCAGCTCAGTGTGATTGCCGGCTGCGGGTATCTGGCTCCGCTCCAGTGCTCGGCGGCAATCGGCCCCGAGATGGTCGCCTTCGCGCGGCATTGAGCAGGCTGCTTCAATCGTTCACTTCTTTCACTCCTTCACTTCTTTCAATTCTCGAATTTGACGTGCTCGCACCCCCTCTGCGAGACTCACTCCCGATGCCTTACAGCGGGGAATCTCTGATTGATGGATTTCATTCCAGAACGTCTAAAGCTTGCATTAGCCGCCTCGCCGGAGATTCAGGGCTTTGTGCTCTCGACAGTTGCCAGCTGTGCAGCATTGACGAAGGATGTACCGATCTTTTTCCCAGAGTATACGGACCACTCAATCCGGCACTTTCGGGACGTCTTGAGATCGGCAGATTCCCTTATCTCTGACCAAGCCCACAGAACGATTACGACGGAGGATGCCGCCGGACTGATTATTGCTGTCTGCCTCCATGATCTCGGAATGCATCTGACATTTGACGGCTTCAAGAGTTTAGTCGAGAGATCTCAGAGATTTCCCCCAGCGAACATTGTGATCCCAAGGATTGATTCGGAGACTTGGCCAGAATTGTGGCAAGAGTTTCTAAAACGAGCCGTCAGGTGGGACGGCGCGAAGAGGGCAGAGATATTTGGGAATGCACTCCAGGATGTTGTTCCGCCTCCAAGCGATGAGCGACAGCTCACGTTTGCGGATCGCTTAACAATAGGTGAATTCTTGCGTATGCATCACGCAAGGCTCGCTCACGAGATAGCAATTGCAGGTTTCCCAGGGGCAAACGGGCGAATAGAGGTAGTTCCGCATAGCTCATTCAGCGAACTAAAGGATCTTTTTGGACTGATCGCGAGAAGTCATGGAATTCCCTTGAGGAGATCTGTAGGCTATCTCGCGTTCTTCCATCAGCGTGAGTTTCAATCTGTGCATCCCGGTTTTCTGATGGTTGTTCTCCGTATCGCTGACTACCTTCAGATCGACGCTCAACGTGCCCCGGGAGAACGCTTGTCCGTTCAATCCTTGAAAAGTCCGATCTCGCAGAGGGAATGGAACGTTCACGCCGCAATCCGGAACATTTCGGTCCATGAAGACGATCCAGAATCCCTCTTCATCGATGCACAACCTAAGAATGTGTTGACGTTCATCCGACTGCGGAATCTTCTGGCAGATCTGCAGTCGGAACTTGAAGTGAGCTGGGCTGTCCTCGGTGAGTTGTATGGGCGTTATCCAAAACTGCGGCCTCTCACAATCGATCTGAGACGCGTAAACTCTTCCCTTGATGATCCTGAAAGATTTGGAGCAACCGTTCCATACATTCCAATTCAATGCAATTTCACTATTAGCAGGCCAGACATTCTTACCCTTCTAGTTGGCCCATTATATGGGCACAACCCACATTTCGCGGTTCGGGAGTTGATCCAGAATGCAGTAGACGCTTGCCGCGAACGCACAGATATCGGTAAACATACCTCATCGGCCAAGGTGGCGCGGAACTTGAACCCGAAAACAACTGTTTCAGTCGCACTCGAGAAGGGTGAGAAGGGAGCATGGTTTTTGTCGGTCTCTGATAATGGCGTGGGTATGTCTCCAGATACAGTTATCAATTACTTCTTGAAGGTAGGTGCAAGCTATCGAACGTCAGGCGAATGGACACGTCTCCATACTGATGGAGGCAAAGGCTTGAAAAGCCGAATAATCCGTTCTGGACGATTCGGTATCGGAATGCTTGCTGCCTTTATTCTCGGCGAGGAGATCGAAGTTGAAACACAGCATATATTCTCCGATCGTTATCCGGGTTTGAAATTCACAGCCTCACTCCGCTCAGATGCCATTGAGTTAATCAAAATTAGACGGGCGCCAGGCACCTCGATTCGCATTAGGCTGAATTCTTCTTCTCTGGATACCCTGCTGCAAGCGATCAAGTCGGCGATCAAGTCGGATGATAAATCGGACGCCTCGGCGGATACGGCATCTGACGAGAGTGATTGGAGATATCGAAGTCTGCCTCGATTTCCGAATCAGATCTATTACTTGAACGATCCGGATCTTGACATTTCCGTCGATGGCAAGCAGATTATTCGAAAGATGCTACTGCCTAACGTTGGAGAGCAATTGCCACTTGGCTGGCATAGGCTGAGAACTTCTGGCTTGGATGACTTCCACTGGTTTTACGATCGACGGGAATTTTTTGAGTATAATCATGGGCGAATTGCGTTAAACGGTCTGGCTCTTGGCTATTTGCAGCGGGAA
>Ga0335078_10000863_pt1 | contig 46227 bp, 43 predicted proteins | sample Lox_Sample_32_FD_206711 | JGI IMG/M metagenome (GOLD analysis project Ga0335078, IMG submission 206711) | Soil microbial communities from Loxahatchee National Wildlife Refuge, Florida, United States - Lox_Sample_3.2 | ecosystem: Environmental > Terrestrial > Soil > Wetlands | place: USA...
CCCACCGTGGAAAGCGAATGCCCGGCCCACGACTCCGTTACGCCGCGGGGGCGGACTCGAACTCCTCTTGGAGGTCGTTAATCACTTGATCGATCACACCGCTCGATGTCGGCCCGCGGTAGTCGCGTACGCCGCCGGCTTCGCTCGACACGCGGGCGAAGAACTCGGCCGGCCCCCGGAGGAACTCAACACTGCAGATGAACTCCTCCATGCACTGACGGCCGGCCCCCACCGCGCCGGCGGCCCGAGAAAGGCCCACTATATAGGTTTTTTGACTGTTTCGTCGTCGGCGGCGCGCCGGTGGTCCCTTGCGCCCCACTCGAGGCTCGGAACCCGCCGGTACCGCGCGGACCCCCGCCCTCGGGCTTAGGATTATCTGTCCGCACCGGTAGCGACGCTCGATGAGCTCTCCCCCGAAGGGTTCCGTGCGGATGGAGGTGCGGATCGAGCTCAAGCCGGGGGTGGTCGACGCCGAGGCGATGAGCGTCGAAAAGTCGCTCGCCCTCCTCGGCCTGCGAGCGGTCCCCCACGTGACCACGGCGCGGGTCTACGACCTTCTCTTCGACGACGTCTCTCCCCCGGAGGCCCAGCGGCTGTCGGAGGAGGCGGTCGACCGACTGCTCGCCAACCCGGTGATCCACCGGGTGTCGGTGCGGCCGGTCCCGACCTGACCCCATGGCCGAGTGGGCGCCGGAAGCGACGGTCGTCCCCTTCCGCACCGCCTCCGACACCGGGCTCCTGGCGCTCTCGAAGGAGCGAGGGCTCGGCTTCGACCTCCGGGAGCTGCGGAGGGTGCGGGCCTACTTCCGCGTCGAGGGCCGGGACCCCACCGATGTGGAGCTCGCGGGCCTCGCGCAGAGCTGGAGCGAGCACTGCAGCTACAAGAGCTCCCGACCGTTCCTGAAGGCCGCCTTCTCCCGTCTTCGGCCCCGGCCGCGCGTGCTGGGCACCGGGGACGCCGGCGTGATGCAGTTCGAGGACGGCTACGCCTACGCCCTCCGCATCGAGTCCCACAACCACCCCTCCGCGGTCGAACCGTACGGCGGGGCGGCCACCGGGATAGGCGGCATCCTCCGGGACGTCCTCGCGGTCGGCGCCAAGCCGATCGGCCTGGCCGACCCGCTCTTCTTCGGGCCGCTCGACCTGCCCGAGGAACGGACCCCGAAGGGGGTGAAGAGCCCCCGGTACCTGGCCAACGGCGTTATCGCGGGGATCCGGGACTACGGGAACCGGGTCGGCGTTCCGACGGTGTCCGGCGGGATCTACTTCGACGAGGCCTACGTCGTCAACCCGCTGGTGAACGTCGGGTGCCTCGGGTTCCTCCCGAAGGGGCGGCTGTTGCCGAACCGGGCCCGAGCGGTCGGGGACCGCCTCGTCCTCGTGGGGGGGCTCACCGGTCGGGACGGGATCGGGGGGGTTGCCTTCGCCTCGAAAGAGATCACCGACCGCAGCGAGTCCGAGTCGCGGGGCGCGGTGCAACTCGGCAATCCGATCATGAAGGAGCCGCTGATCCACGCCTGCCTCGAGTCGTTCGACCGCGGGCTCGTGCGGGGGCTCAAGGACCTCGGCGGGGGAGGCGTCGCCACCGCCTTCGGAGAGCTGGTCCACGCCGGGGGCTTCGGAATGGCGCTCGACCTCGCCCTCGTGCCGCTGCGGGAACCCGACCTCCGACCGTGGGAGGTCTGGGTCTCCGAGTCCCAAGAGCGGATGGTGCTCGACGTCCGCCCGAAGGACCTGGACGAGCTGCTGACGATTTTCCGGCGCTACGACGTGCCCGCCACGGCAATCGGCTCGGTCGCGCCCCCTCCGTACGAGACGGTCGAGTGGAACGGCCGCCCGGTCGCCCACCTGCGGGTCGGGTTCCGGGTCGACCCCCCGCCGCTCCATCGCCCCACCCGCGCACGCCGCGTACCCGTCAGAGCCGCTCCGCCCGTTCCGTCCGACGACCTGGGGGCCCTCTTCGCGGAGATGGTGCTGGACCCGGAGTCGGTCTCGCGCGAGCCAGTGATCCGGGTCTATGACCACGAGGTCCAGGGCCGGACCTCCGTACGCCCGCTCCACGGGGACGTCTCCTCTCCCTCGCACGGCGACTCGGCGATCCTCCAGCCCCGCCCCGACAGCTGGAAGGCGCTCGCCGTGACGACCGCGACCCAACCCTGGCTCTGCGCCGCCGACCCCGGACGCGGAGCGGAGGCCGTCGTCGAGGAGGCCGCACGCAACCTCTACGCGGTCGGGGCGCGGCCGGACGCCTTCACGAACTGCCTGAACTTCGGCAACCCGGAGGACCCGCGGGTCCTCGGGGACTTCGCGGCGGTCACCCGGGGGCTGTCGCGCGGCGCGGCCGCGCTGGGGTTCGCGGTACCGTCCGGCAACGTCAGTTTCTACAACGGCGGCCTCGGGGCGGAGATCCCGCCGACCCCGGTCCTGATGGCGACGGGGCTGGTCGCGGACCTGCGCCGGGCGGTGACCTCGGACCTCAAGGAGGAGGGGAGTCCCCTCTACCTGCTGGGCCGGACGGCCCCCCAGCTCGGGGGCTCCCTCTGGGCCCGGCGCCGGGGTTTGGCCGGTCTCCGGGTCCCTCCCACGGACCCCCGGCGCCTCCGACGGCTCGGCGAGGCCCTCCTCCGGGCCATCGACCGCGGCTGGGTCCGCTCGGCCCACGACGTGTCGGAAGGCGGGCTCGCGGTCGCGCTGGCCGAGATGGCGTTCGGCGGGCGGCTCGGGTTCGACGTCGACCTCGAAGCGACCGGGGCCGGCTCACCGGGCCGGGCCCTGGTCGCCGAAGGCGCTTCGCGGTTCGTCGTGGAGGTCGGCGCGCGGCACCGCACGGAGTTCGAGCGAAGTCTTCGAGGCCAGCCGTGCCGGCTCGTCGGCCGGGTGATCACGACGAGCGGGAAGCTGCGCTGGGGCGAGACGGCGCTGGCCTCGGTCGAGCTCGACCCGCTCTACGCCCAATGGCGCGCCGGACTGACCCTGCCGGGCTGAGCGGGCGATGACCGTCACCGCGCTCGTCTCGGGCGGCAAGGACTCGATCTACTCGGCCTACCTCGCGGACACGCAGGGACGGACGGTGGACGAGCTGGTCGTGCTCCGACCGGAGGACCCCGACTCGATGATGTTCCACACCCCGAACCTCGAGCTGGTCGCGCTCCAGGCGGAGGCGTGGGGGAAGTCGTTCCGCTCGGTGCCGGTCCGAGCTCGGGGGGAAACCGGGGAGCTCGCGGCGCTCGAGGAGGCCCTCCGGGGCGGCGACGGCTGGGTGGTCGCCGGAGCGGTCGAGTCGTCCTACCAATGGGCGCGCCTCCTCCGGGTGGCGGCGGGCCTCGGCCGCCCGGTCTACACACCGCTCTGGCGGAAGGAGGCGGGGCGCGTCGTCCGGGAAGAGATCGCCGCGGGACTCGACATCCGCCTCGTCCACCTCGCGGCGGAGTCGCTCGGCCCCGAGCTCCTCGGCCAGCGGCTCGACCTCGAGCTCCTCCGCCGGCTCGAAGCGCGCAACGCCTCCGGGGCGAGCGTGCACGTAGCCGGGGAAGGCGGGGAGTACGAGACGCTGGTCGTGGACGCGCCGTTCTGGCGGCAACGCCTCGTGCTGGACGAGGCCGAGTGGGACGTGCGGACCTCGACCGCGCGGCTGAACGTCCGCAAGGCCCATCTGGCCCCCCGCCTATCGCCCGAGACGACCTCGAGGACCCGATGAGCGCGCCCGCGGATTCTCGAGCCCCACCCGACCTCGCCCACCGGGTCCGCGCGCTGAGCGCGAGAGGCCGCCACGCGCTCGCCGACCCCCGGACCTCGGTCAACCTTCGCTGGCTCCGGGCGCTCTCCGGGGCCTCGAACGAACGGATCCTCGAGGTGCTGGAGGAGCTCGACTCGATCGTCCCGGTGCAGGAGGAGATCCACCGGCGGCATGTGGCCGGGGGCCGCGCGAACTACGCCCAGTTCTCCGCCCCGCTCGAGCTGTACTCGCTCGTGCGGCTCCTCCGCCCTCAGCACGTCATCGAGACCGGGGTGAGCAGCGGCCTTTCGTCGGCCCACTTCCTGCTCGCGCTCGACAAGAACCGCTCGGGGACGCTCCACTCCATCGACCTCCCGACGCCCCAGAAGGGACCGGTCCTCGGCAAGGACGAGTCCCCGGTCTCGATCCCGCCGGGTCTGTCGAGCGGATGGGCGATCCCCTTCCGCTCTCCCCGGTGGGACCTGAGGGTCGGGGACGCCGCCGCGGTGCTTCCCGCCCTGCTCGGCGAGCTCCCGTCGGTGGACCTCTTCCTCCACGACGACCTTCACACGCCCGAGCGGCTGACCCTCGAGCTCTCGCTCCTGCGACCGAAGCTCTCCCCCGGCGCGCCGGTCCTCGCGGACAACACCCAGTGGACCGGCGACTCGTTCGAGGTCTTCGCGAAGGAGCTGCACGCCAAGGTCCACCGCCGCGGCACCTCGGACGTGCTCGGCCTGCGGATGCCGTCGCCCCGGAGCCGCCGGCGACCGAGCGCGCCGCCGCCGGCCCCGGGGTGACCCCCGGGCTTATCCGAGCCCGAGTCTCTCTTTCCGACGATGTCCGCCAGCCGTCCGGACTCCCGACCGGCCGCCTCCCGGATCCCTCGGGCCCGCGACCACGACCCGGTGGAGGAGGCGACCCGACGGTGGGAGGCCGAGGTCCTCGCCCCGGCGCGGGCGAAGAGCCCGGAACGGAAGGACGAGTTCACCACCCTCGGCGGGATCCCCGTCGCCGGGTTGTACACCCCGCGTTCCCCCCGCTCCGGGTTCGACCGGATCGGCTACCCCGGCGCCCCCCCGTTCACGCGCGGCGTGCACCCGACGATGTACCGCGGGCGGGTGTGGTCGATGCGGATGTTCTCGGGGTTCGGCTCGCCCGAGGACACGAACCGGCGCTTCCACTACCTGCTCCGGCACGGGGAGTCCGGGCTCTCGATCGCCTTCGACGACCCGACGCTCTACGGGCTGGACGCGGACGACCCGGAGTCGCTCGGGGAGGTCGGCAAGTGCGGGGTGAACGTGAGCTCGCTCGACGACATGCGGCGCCTCCTCGCCGGCATCCCGCTCGCGGACGTGACGACGAGCATGACGATCAACGCCCCGGCGAACATCCTCTGGGGGATGTACCTCCTCTCGGGGGAGGCGACCGGGGTCCCGCTCGCCCGGCTCGGGGGAACGACCCAGAACGACATCCTGAAGGAGTACATCGCGCAGAAGGAGTTCCTCTACCCGCCGCGGCCGGCGCTGCGGCTCGTGACGGACACGATCGAGTTCGCGACCCGGCACACCGCCCGCTGGAACCCGGTCTCGATCTCGGGCTACCACATCCGCGAAGCCGGCTCGACCGCCGTCCAGGAGCTCGCCTTCACGCTCGCCGACGGGCGCGCCTACGTCGCGGCCGCCCTCGAGCGGGGGCTGGACGTCGACGAGTTCGCCCCGCGCCTGTCCTTCTTCTTCAACTCTCACAACGACTTCTTCGAGGAGATCGCCAAGTTCCGCGCCGCCCGCCGCGTCTGGGCCGACGTGATGAAGGAGGAGTTCGGCGCGAAGAAGGACCGCTCGCGCTGGCTGCGGTTCCACACGCAGACCGCCGGCTGCTCGTGCACGGCCCAGCAACCCGAGCTCAACGTGGTCCGCACGACGATCCAAGCGCTCGCCGGGGTCCTGGGGGGCACTCAGTCGCTGCACACCAACTCCTACGACGAGGCGCTGCAGCTCCCGAGCGAGGACGCGGTCCGGATCGCCCTGCGCACGCAGCAGATCATCGCCCACGAGTCCGGGGTCGCCGACGCCGTCGACCCGTTCGCCGGGAGCTACTTCGTCGAGTGGCTCACCGACACGATGGAGGAGGAGACCCGTCGGTACTTCGAGCGGATCGACGAGATGGGCGGGGTCGTCGCCGGCATCGAGCGCGGGTTCTTCCAGCGCGAGATCCAGGAGGCCTCCTTCCGCTACCAGCGGGCCGTCGAGTCGAAGGCGCAGAACGTCGTCGGCGTCAACTCCTACCTCGTGGAGGGGCCGGTCAAGGTCCCGCGCCTCAAGATCTCCGAGCAGGCCCGGCGCCTCCAGTCCCGCCGGCTCGCGACCCTCCGGAGCCGCCGCTCCCGCCCGCGCTGGGAGGCCGCGCTCGAGCGCCTCCGCCAGGTCGCCGCGACCGAGAGCGAGAACACGATGCCCGCCGTACTCGACGCGTTGCGCGCCCGCGCGACGCTCGGCGAGGTCGTCCACGCCTTCCAGGACGTCTATGGTTCCTACCGCGAACGGTCCACCTACTGAGCGGCTCCATCGGGTGTGGCGCTGAAGAGACGGACCGGGGCCCGCGCGACCCCGGCGAAGCCCGTCGGGGCCTATCGGGCGACGCTCGACTCGCTGTTCGCTCGACGTCGGTTCGGCATCCGCCCGGGCCTCGAGGTCGTGAGTGCGATCCTCGCCGACCACGGCCATCCGGAACGCGCCTTTCCTTCCGTCCACCTCACCGGCAGCAAGGGCAAGGGGTCCACGGCGGCGTTCGCCGAGGCGGTCCTGCGGGCGCACGGGTTGCGGACGGGCCTCTTCACCTCGCCGCACCTCGCGAGCTACCGGGAGCGGATGCAGGTCGACCGGGTCCCGATCGACCGGGAGTCGGTGGTCGAGGGGGTGGCCCGCGTGGACGAGACCGCCGCCCGCCTCCAGGCGAGCGGTGCGATCGACCGCGCCCCGACGTTCTTCGAGGTCACCACCGTGCTGGCGTTCGACTGGTTCGCCCGCCAGCACGTCGAGGCGGCGGTGATCGAGGTCGGGGTCGGCGGCCGGCTCGACTCGACCAACGTCCTCGACAGCCGGGTCGGCGTCCTTACGACGATCGAGCTCGAGCACACCGAGCTGCTCGGCCCGACGGTCGAGGCGATCGCGGGAGAAAAATCCGGCATCCTACATACCGGGATGACTGGGGTGGTCGGCCGCCTCCCGACGGGGGCGGCGGCGGTCGTGGAGGCGGCGGCGGGCCGCGCGGGGGTACCCCTCTGGCACCTCGGCCGCGAGGTCGGTTTCGACCACCGCTCGCTCTCCGAGCGGGGACAGCGGCTGGACGTCCGGCTCCCCGCCGTGACGGTCGAGGACCTGCAGCTTCCGCTCTGGGGGACGTTCCAGGCGGAGAACGTGACCCTCGCGGTCGCCGCGGCGGTCCGCTTTCTCACCGCGGTCGGCCGCCCGTTCTCGGCCGAAGCGACGCGCCGGGGGCTCGCCGCGGTGCGCTGGCCCGGGAGGCTCCAGCGCGTGGCGCAGCGACCGGACCTGTTCTACGACGTCGCCCACACCCCCGAGAGCGCGCGGGCGGTCGCCGAGAGCCTGGGCGAGCTGCTCCCGCTCGCCGAGCCCTCGGAGAGCGCGATCGTTTTTGGCTCCCTACGCGGGAAGGAGGTCGACCGGATCCTGGACGCCCTAAGTCCGCTGGCCCGGACCCTCGTCGTGGTACCGGTCCGGTCGGCGCGCTCCGTCCCCGCCTCCGAGCTCCGGGTGCACGGCGTCGGACGGTTCCCCCGGATCGTCGAGGCCCGGACCGCGGAGGAGGGGGTCCACCTCGCACGGGCGGCGACCGGCCCGGACGGGTTCACCCTCGTGGTCGGGAGCGACTACCTGGTCGGGGAGCTCCTGCAGGAGAGCGACGGCGAGGAACCCGACCTCTCCGACCCGGGGGTCGAGAGCCCGCCGGTCGGACGCGGGGACCGGCGATGAACGGGCGCGAGTTCCCGTGGGATACCCTGCTCGACCGGTTGAGCACCTTCTACCATACCGGTGACTGGCGAGTCCCCTACCTGCGCGACCACGCCGAGAACCCGTTCCAGGTGCTCATCGGGACGATCCTTTCGCAACGGACACGGGACGAAGCGACCGATGTCGCCAGCGCACGCTTGTTCGCCCGCTACCCGGACCCGGAGTCGCTGGCCCGGGCCCCGACCTCTTCCGTGGAGGAGCTGATCCACGGCACCGGGTTCTACCACACCAAGGCACGCGTCCTGCGACGGGTCGCCGAGGAGGTGCGCGACCGGTTCCACGGGGTCGTGCCCCGAACGTTCGACGAGCTCACCTCGATGCCGGGCGTCGGGCCGAAGACCGCCAACTGCGTCCTGGTCTTCGGCTACGGGATCCCGGCGATCCCGGTCGACACGCACGTCCACCGGATCGCGAACCGCCTCGGCGTCGTCCGGACCCGGACCCCGGAGGAGACGGAGCGGCGCCTCACGGCGGAGGTCGACCCGAAGTACTGGATCCCCGTCAACCCGCTCCTGGTGCAGCACGGGCAGAACGTCTGCCGGCCGGTGGGCCCGCGGTGCCCCGTCTGTCCGATCGAGGACCTCTGCGCTACGGGCCGGGCGCTCCGGGCGGGGCGGGCTCCCCCGAGAGCGGCGGACCGGCCGCGGACGGGAAGGTCGGCGGCATCGCGACGAGGGCGACCAGGGTCAGGACGACCACGCCGGCGAGGATCGTCCACCCGGTCGCGTACGAGCTCTGGGCGACGACCCAGCCGAACAGGGCCGAGACCCCGGCCCCGCCGGCGAGCTGCATCGAGTTGAACAGGCCGATGCCGAGCGGGACCTCGGAGGCCGGCAGGCCGCTCCAGTAGTGCGGGATCACGTACATGACGGCGTAGACGAACCCGTAGGCGAACGAGAACACCACGCCGACCCCGACGGCGACCGCCACGCCCGCGTAGGGCAGGGCGACCAGCACCGCCGCGCCGGTCGCGGTCGCGGCCACGAGCTGGGTCCGGTGATTCCTGTACCGTTCGGCGAACGCTCCGCCGATTGGGCCGCCGACCACGCTCGGGAGGACGAACATCATCGCGACCGCCCCGGCGAGCAGCGCCGACCAGCCGAGGACCGTCTCCCCGTACGGCACCACGAACTGGCTCGTGGCGAACGTCGCCCCCTCCAAACCGATGAACGCGAACCCGAGGGCCCAGACCGCGCGCAGCCGCAGGGCCGCCGGGACCCCCCGGGTCGACACCGACGGTTCGGGCGCCCCCGCCTCCCGGGGGATGAGCAGGAAGGCGAGGACGGTGATCAGTCCGAGCGCGACCCCGCCGAGCCCGAGAGCGAGACGCCAGCCGACCGCGGGGACGAGGAGGGAGCTGCCGAGGATCCCGAGGGCGGCGCCGGCGCTGAACGCCGAGCTGAACGTGCCGACGGGGACGCCTCGCCGCCCGGCCGGATAAAGGCTGGCCACGAGGCCGATCGCGGGCGAGAAGAAGAGGCCGGCGCCGGCTCCCGCCAGCAGACGGAGGGCGAGCAGCTCGGGGAAGCTGGTCGATAGCGCACTCGCGCTCGCGCCCACGGCGAGCAGGGCGACCCCGCCGAGCGAGACCGCGCGGGCCCCGTAGCGTCGCGAGAGGAGCCCAGCGGGCACCTGGAGGGCCCCGGCGCCGGCGAGGAACGCCGCGATGAGGAGGCCCCAATCGGCGGGACCGACGGAGAAGGTCGACCCGACGGCCAAAAGCGCGGGTCCGATCGAGAACCAGTTGTAGGCGTAGCCGACGCGGAGCGCGATGAGGAGGGCGGTCGAGCGGCGGACCGTGCGGGGCGACAGGGAGGACATGGGCAGCCCTCCTCTCGACCTCCCTCGAGCATAAGACGCACGGGTCGCCCCGGGAGCGCGTTCCGGGGCCGGAACGGCGGGAGTCCTCTCGGGGGAGCGGGGACCGAATCGCTTAATGTGCAGGGAGCGTCGGCGCGCCGTCCATGGACGCGGCCGAGTACGAGCTCCCGTTCTTCCGCACCCACGGGTTCCGTCGGCAGACCTGCACGGTCTGCGGCTCCGCGTTCTGGAGCCTGGGAACGCACGACCGCTGCCAGGAGGCCCCGTGCCGAGAGTACGGGTTCATCGGTCACCCGATCTTCCGTCGCCCGTACGGCCTGGACGAGATGCGGGAGACGTTCCTATCGTTCTTCGAGGCGCGCGGACACACCCGGATCCGTCGGTACCCGACCGTCGCGCGATGGCGGAACGACGTGTTCTTCACCCAGGCCTCGGTCTACGACTTCCAGCCCTGGGTGACCAGCGGAGCGATCCCGCCCCCCGCAAACCCGCTCGTGATCAGCCAGCCGTGCCTGCGGTTCATCGACCTCGAGGAGGTCGGGCGGAGCGGCCGCCACCTGACCGTGTTCGAGATGATGGCCCACCACGCCTTCAACCGCCCGGACCACGAGGTCTACTTCAAGGACCGATGCACCGAGCTCTGCCACGAGCTCCTGACCGAGCAGCTCGGGTGCGAGCCGACCTCGATCACCTACAAGGAAGAGGTCTGGGAGGGGGGCGGGAACCTCGGCCCGTCGCTGAGCGTGGGGGCCGCGGGGCTCGAGCTCGCCACCCTCGTGTTCATGGAATACACGCGGAGCGGCGACCAGCTCAAGCCGATGCCGCTCACGGTCGTCGACACGGGGTACGGGCTCGAGCGGTTCGTCTGGGCGAGCCAGGGCACCAAGAGCGCCTACGAGTCGGTCTTCGGGAGCGGCTGGGACGAGCTACGCCGCACGTTCCCTCCCCGGGAGACCGCGATCCTGATCGACCACGCGCGGGCCCTGAACTTCATGCTCACGGACGGCGTCGTCCCCTCGAACAGCAAGGAGGGGTACTTCGCCCGACTGCTCCTGAGGCGGATGCTTCGGATCCTGCAGAAGACCCCGGAGGCCCCCGACATCCTGGCCGTCCTCGACCGGGCGGCCCGCGACCTGGCGCACGAGTACCCGGAGGTCGGCCAGCACCGCGACGACCTCCATCGGGTCGTCCAGGCGGAGGTCGAGCGGTACGCCGAGGCGATCGAGCGGGCACGGGGCACGATCCGTCGGACCGAGGAGCGTCTGCGGGCGACGGGCGGACGGATCACGGCGGCGGACCTCCTGGAGTGGTACGACTCTCTCGGGGTCCCCCCGGAGGTCGCCGTCGAGGAGCTCCGCGACCCGCCGGCGATCCCCGAGGACTTCTACGCCCAGGTCGCCGCGCGCCACGCCTCCGAGGTGCCGACGACCGACTACACCGAGAAGGAGGAGGGTCTCCCCGAGCCGCCCGCGGGCACTCCCCCGACAGAGGTCCTGTACTACCTGGACCCGTACACCGATTCGTTCGAGGCGCACGTCCTCCACGTCGACGGACCGTTCGTTGTCCTCGACCGGACGTACTTCTACCCCACCGGAGGGGGACAGGTCTCCGACCGGGGCTCCCTCGGGGAGCACGACGTCGTCGACGTGACCCACCGGGGCCCGTGGGTCCTCCACCGCCTCGACAAGCCCCCGGCCTGGCACGCGGGCGAGCGGGTCCGCGGGAAGATCGACCGGGCGCGGCGGGTCCAGTTGATGCAGCACCACACCGCGACGCACCTCCTGAACGGCGCCCTGCGCGAGGTCCTGGGCCCGCACGTCTGGCAGGCCGGCGCCTACAAGGGACCCGAGTCGGCCCGGATCGACATCACCCACTACAAGCCGCTCAGCCGGGAGGAGCTCCACCGCGTTGAGCGCCGGGTGAACGAGGTCGTCCGCCAGGACCTCCCCGTGAAGAGCTACTTCGAGTCGCGCAACGAGGCCGAGCGACGCTTCGGCTTCCGGCTCTACCAGGGCGGCGCCGTCCCCGGAAAGGACCTGCGGCTGGTCGAGGTACCCGGCTTCGACGTCGAGGCGTGCGGAGGGACCCACTGCACCCACACGAGCGAGGTCGGTGCGATCGGCATCCTCGACGTCGAGCGGATCCAGGACGGGATCGTCCGGCTGACGTACGTCAGCGGCGAGCGCGCGCTCGACGTACGCGACGAGCACGAGGAGGTCCTCAAGGAGGCCGCGCGCCGTCTCGGGGTCCCTCCGGCGAAGCTCCCCGAGGGTATCGACCGCCTGCTCGAGGAGGTTGAGGAGGGCCGGAAGATGACGAAGGCCCGTACCCGCGAGGACCTTGGGCAGACCGCCGCCCGCCTCTTGGCGGACCCCTCCGCGACGTTCGTCGTGGGGCCGGTGTCGTTCGTGGCGGCCAAGGTCGACCTCGACCGGGACCACCTCCAGGAGCTCTCGCGCCTGTTGACCCGCGAGCCCGGGCGGGTGGCGATCCTCGCGTCGGAGCGGGAGGGCAAGGGACTCCTCTTCATCGGCTCGAGCTCGCCGGCGGTCGCCGCCCATCGCCTGCTCGAGGTGGCCAAGCCGATCTTCGGCGGGCGCGGCGGGGGCAACCCGCTCGCCGCGACCGCCGCCGGCGAGCCCGGCACGCCCCTCGAGTCCGCTCTCGAGGCCGCCCGGGCCGAGGCGCGCCGTACCCCCCCGGGGTAACCGGTTATGCGGCGCCCGTGGGACGGAAAGCTTTACTTTCCGAGCTTGCCCATCCTATCCTCGGGTTACGGAATGGATTCGTGCGCGCCACGTCCATCGCTCCGACCGTATCCCACGGAGACACCATGAGTGCGGACCAGGGCAGCACCGTCGGGGGCGTCCCCTCCGAGGTCATCGGTTTCCTGAGCGGCAAGGGCGGCCGCTCGCTGATCGTCAAGGGCGGGGCGGGCACAGGAAAGACGACCTTCGGGCTCGAGCTCCTCGAGCGGGTCGGTCAGCCCGGTCGCTCCTACTACCTGTCCACGCGGGTCGGGGACGAGGCGCTCTACCGGCAGTTCCCCTGGCTCAAGACGACCGAGATGCGGACCCGCGTGCTCGACGCGGCGAAGCTGTTCCTCGACACGATCAACTCCGGCTCCTCGGGCGGGGAAAAGCCTCTCCCCGAGTCCGAGCAGCGCAAGATCCGTGCGGGCCGCGAGGTCCTCGGCAGCTTCGGCCAGGAGCGCGGACCGCCGACGCGCGTCGACCGCACCCACCTCCAGGCGCTGCTCCAGCGGAGCCCGATGCCCGAGGTGGAGAACGTCTACACCCGGATCGAGCGGGCGCTGCCGGAAAAGTCCCTGCTCGTCATCGACTCCCTCGAGGGAGTGACCCACAAGTACGGTCTCGAGATGGAAGAGTTCGTCATGGCCCTGCAGAAGGACCTCGTGGAGGGGTCCAGCACGGACGTCGTGATGATCCTTGAGAAGCCCGAGGCCGGCGGGATCGAGTACCTGGTCGACGGGCTCATCTCGATCAACCGGGACGAGCTGGACGAGCGGCGGATCCGCCACCTCCGGCTCGAGAAGCTCCGCGCGACCAACATCAGCCGGGCCCGCTACGCGGTCACGCTGAACGGCGGCCGCTTCGAGGCGCTCGGCATCGCCGACCGCGACCACACGCTCCCCCCGACCGGGGCCTGGAAGCCGTTCACCGACCCGGAGCGGTTCTACTCGACGGGGATCCCGGACTTCGACACGGTGCTCGGCGGAGGGTTCCGGCGCGGGAGCTTCAACGCCTTCGAGGTCGACGTCAACGTCGGGATCGACGACTACTACATGCTGTTCACTCCGACCTTCCTGAACTTCCTCTCCCAGGGGCGCGGGATCATCGCGGTGCTCGCCGCGGGCGAGTCCCCGGACAAGCTGCGGGAGACCCTCGTCCGCCACGTTCCGGCGAACGTCTTCGACACGCGCGTGCGGATCCCCGACTACGCCGCGAACGAGACCGAGGAGCCGTACATCCTGCCGATGGCCCGCTACGGCCGCGAGGAGGCGCTCCGCGCGATGGTCACCGCCGAGAAGGCCGTCGGGGGGCCCGACCGCAAGCCGTTCATCGAGTACACCGCCTTCGACACGTTCGAGAGCCTGATGGGCGACCAGGTCGCCATCCGTCTCTACTTCCAGGGCGTCTCGCGCGCCAAGCACGTCGGGAACCTCGGGATCGGGCTGTTGAAACCGGGGCTCCTCGTCTCGAGCGAGATCCTGAACATGATGGACACGTACTTCCGGGTCATCAACATCGACAACCAGCCGTGCATCTACGGGATCCGGCCGCGCACGACGTTGTACGCCATCAACCCGGACCCGGAGAAGGGCGCGCCGCACGCGATCCTCACCCCGGTGGTCTGACCGGGGCCTCCCGCCGTCGCTCGGGAGCGGCCCGGACCGGGCTTCCTCTCCATGAACGCCGACGTGCCGTACCTCCTGGTCGTCTCCGAGCTCGACCCGGTCGCCCGGCGCGTCGCCGAACGCTGGGGGGTCCCCGAGGCGACCGAGGACCGGGTCGACGGCGCCCCGATCCGGCGGCTCTCCGCCCGCGCGCTCCTCCTGAAGCGGGTCGTTCGGCACGTCACCGACGAGCACCTCGACCGGTTGCTCCCCGAGCACCTGCGTCGCGCGGGGACAACGCTCGTCTTCCCGTCGATCCACCGGAGCGAGCGGAACGTTCCCTGCCTCACCGTCCACCCGCTCGGCAACCCGGGGGCGAGCGCGGATGTTGGCGGCCGCGCCGGTCAATTCACTCCGGCGGATGCCCGGTTGATGGCGGATGCGCTTCGTCGCCTGTCGGAGCGGAGCCGAGAGGTCTCGGTTCCCGCGACTTACGAGGCGACGCACCACGGCCCCGAGCTCGGGCTGCCCGCCCTGTTCGTCGAGATCGGGTACGGCGAGCTCGAGGCCCCTCCGCCCGAGGCGGTGGGACTGCTCGCCAACATCCTCCCCCACCTCGAGCGCGCCGCCGAGGACCGCGTCGTGCTCGGGGTCGGCGGAGGGCACTACGCCCCCCACTTCACCGACCTAGCGCGGCGACGCCGGTGGGCGTTCGGTCACATCCTCTCCCGCCACGCGCTCGAGGTGGTCGATGCGCCGACCGCGCTGCGGGCCTACGTCGCGACGCCGGGCGCGGAGGGGTTCGTGGCCGCCCGGGCCGAGGACGCGGCCCACCCCGCGCTCGCGGGACTGGGCCCCCGGCGGCGCGACGCGGAGGCCCCGGTGCGGGCCCGCGAGGGCCCGGCTACTCCCGGCGCTTCTGGTACATGATCGCGCCGGACCGGTAGATCCCCCGGCCCAGGCGCACGGGCTGCGTCCCGACGGAGCCCGGGCTCCGCTCGGCCAGCATCAGGCTCTCCACGACCTGGCGGAACAGCGCGCTCTGGTTGATCTCGGGGTGCCGGTCGAGGAACTCGTTCTCTTCCGGCGTGATCGTGATGTTCTTTCGCAGCATGCCGTGGACGGGCGGCTCCGGGCGCGTGGTCGGGGACATGCCCGCCGCATTACGGGGGGCGTATATCTACGTATCCGTGCGCACGAAATCGAAGGCCGGCGGGTCTCAGGCCGCTCCGAGCGGGCCGGCGAGGACGGTGACCGCCCTCCCCGGGTCCAGCGCCGTTTCGGCGGCGGACCGGACCTCGCGGGGGGTGAGCGAACGGAGCCGCGACGGCCACTCTTTCCAGTGGTCCGCCGCCAGCCCGAAGTAGCCGACTTCCACCGCCAGCTCGTGCGCCTCGGAGGTCGACTCGAGGGAGAGCTGCATCTCTCCGATGCGGCTCTCCCGGACCACGTCGAGCTCGCGGGCCGGGACGTTCGCGGAGGAGATCCGCTCGACCTCCTCCCGGAGCATGGGCACCACCTTCGGCCAGCGGTCGGCGCCGGTGCCGGCCTGGGCCGACCAGTGCCCACCCCACCGCATCGCCTCGAGCTGGCTCGACGCGTGGTAGGCCAGGCCGCCGAGCGCCCGGACCCGGTGGAACAGCCGGCTCAGCATCGTCGCGCCGCCCAGGACTTCGTTGGCGAGGTAGGCTCCCGCGTACTGGGGGTCGGTCCGCGCGATCGAGGCTCCCGCGAGGCGGATCTCGACCTGGGCCCGGCCCGGTAGGTCGACGCGCACCTCCGCCCGCTTCGGTCGCCCCAGCCGCGGTAGCACCACCAGGGGCGGGGAGGCCGAGGGGAGGTCCGCGAACAGGCGATGAGTGGCCCGCACGACCGAGGAGAGGCTCGCCGGCCCCGTGTAGACCAGGACGGAGCCGGGTCCGGCGAACAGGCCCGAGTGGAAACGGCGGATGTGCTCGGCCCGGATCCGGCGGAGGCTCCGCGCGTCGCCCAACCCCGTCTCCCGGTACGGGTGGCCCTCGGGGAAGATGGCGTGGGTCACCTCCCTCTCGGCCCGGCTCGCGGGCTGGGTCAGCTCGCGCAGCTGCCGCTCCTGGAGCTGGCGTCGGACGCGGCGGAGGTCGGACTCCTCGAACCGCGGGGAGAGCACCGCGTCCGCGAGCACGGTGAGCAGCGACTTCCAGTCGGTCGCCGGACCCCACAGGGTGATCTCGGCGGATTCCGGGTCGACGTGCGAGGTGAGGGTCGCTCCGGCCCGGTCCAGGTAGCGGGCGAGCTCGAGACGTCCCCGCCGCCCGGCCCCACTCGTGACCAGCTGGCTCGACAGGCGGGCGGTCGCTTCGAGCCCGGGGGGGTCGTGGGCCCACCCGGCCGGGCTCAGGAAGGTTGCGGAGAAGCTCGCCGCACCGGTGGGAGGAGCCTGCCGCACCACCCGAAGGCCGGACGGGCCGTCGGCGTACTCCACCTTCAGGGGGTCGTTCCGCTCACTCACCGGCCTCGCCTCCCGTGGGAGTGTATCGGACGACCACCCGAGCCTCCGGACGGAACAGCTCCCGGGCCCGGTCCCGAACCTGGGCGCGGGTCACCCGCCGCAGCCGACGATAGAGGTCGTCCTCGAAGTCGGACGAGCGGAGCATCGCGAAGTAGCCCAGCCGGAACCCGGTGCGCGAGGCCCCTTCGTAGGCCATCCTCGACCCCCGCTCGACCCGCACCCGGGCGTCGTCCAGCTCGCGGGCGGTCGGCCCCGAGCGCGCGAGTCGGCTCGTCACGCGGTCGATCGCCACTTCGAGGCGGTCGAGGCTCACGCCCCGTGCCGCCTGCGCGTGCACGGTGAACAGGTCAGGGTAGACCCGGGGCCGCCACTCGCTTGTCGCGCGTACCGCGAGCCCGGTTTCGACCAGGGCCCGATACAGACGGGCGCCCGGGTGTTCGGCGGCGCGCCCCCACCCCGCCCCGGCATGGAACAGGCGGTTCTCCCCTCCGAGGACCGTGTCCAGGACCATGGTCGCGGGCGTCGCCGGGTCGTCCAGGGCCGGGGCCCGCCAGCCGATCTGGAGGTAGGGGGTCGTCCCCGGCCCGCGGAGCTCCGCCCGCCGCTCCCCGTGGGGGGCCGGCTCGGCCTCGTGGACGGTGACGTCCTCCCCGGTCGCGGGGAGGCGCGAGAACTTCCGCCGGACCTCGGCGGCGACCGCGCGCGGGTCGAAGCCGCCGGCGATCACGAGGGTCGCGTTCCGGGGCCCGTAGAATCTCCGGTAGTACTTTCGTAGCTGGTCCGGGCTCAGTCGCTCGATGTCGGTGCGGCGTCCGAGGGGGTCCCACCGGTACGGATGGACCCGGAACGCGAGCGAGTAGGCCTCCTCCTCGACGCGGAACTCGGGCCAGTTCTCCGCTCCCTCGCGCTCGGAGTGGATGACCGTGCGCTCCCGCTCGACCTCGGGGTCGGTGATCAGCGCCCGGGTCATCCGGTCGGACTCGATGTCGAGAGGGACCGACAGGTGGTCCCGGGGGACCGTCGTGAAGTAGGCGGTGAAGTCGGTGTCGGTGAAGGCGTTGAGCTCGCCGCCGACGCGCAGCACCGCGAGGTCGATCGCCCCCTTCGGATACCGGGGCGAGCCCTCGAACAGCATGTGCTCGACCCAGTGCGAGGCTCCCGTGATCCCGGGGTGCTCGTTCTTGGAGCCGACGCGGTACCACACCCACACGCTCACCGTCGGACTCCCCGCGAGCGGAGCGAGAAGGACCCGAAGGCCGTTGGCGAGCCGGAAGGAGTGGATGCGGGGGCGGGGCACGGCCCGGACGACCATCGCGCCCGACTCGACGCGGGGCCGCATATAACGCGCCTCGGGAAGGTTACCCGGCGGTCCCCTGCTCGCCCGGGGTCGAGCGTCCCGCGGTGGCCGGACCCCGGGGCCCCCGCGGGGGTTCAGCCAAATCGTTAAGCGAACCCCTCCGCCATCCTTCGCCGTGCACCCCCTGCTCCGGCTGGTCCGCGTGGGGAACCTCGGGGTCTCCTTCGCGGGCACGATCGTCGGCGGGCTCGTCGCCCGCGGTACCGGCGTCGAACTGTCCCTCGGGCTCTGGGCGGCGATCCTGCTCGCCGGGTTATCGGCTGCGCTCGTGACCGGCGGGGGAAACGTCCTGAACGACCTGCTCGACCTCGAGGGGGACCGGAAGAACCACCCGGACCGCCCGCTCGTCACGGGCGAGGTCTCGCTCGTGAGCGCGCGAGCCTTCGCGGCCGAGCTGTTCGTCATCGGGGCAGCCGTCGCGGTCCCGGTCGTCCTCGTCCAGCCCCTGGTCGGGCTGATCCTGGCGGTCGCGGTCGCCTCGCTCCTTGGCTACGAGTTCCGGCTCAAGGCGCGCGGGTTCGTGGGGAACCTGGTCGTCGGACTGTTGACGGGGATGGTCTTCCTCTACGGCGCCGCGGCCGCGGGGGCGGCGTTGATCCTGGTCCCGTTCGCGTTGATGGCGTTCCTCGCGACCATCAGCCGCGAGGTCATCAAAGACATGGAGGATGTCGGGGGGGACGTCGGCCGCCGCACGCTGCCGATGACCCGCGGGATGCCGTTCAGTGCCGGCCTGGCCCGAGTGGCCGTCGGGGCCGCGGTCGTCCTCAGCATCGTCCCGGTCCTCTGGTTCGTCCGCCCTAGCTCGGTGGTGGGGATTATGTATCTCGTCCTGGTCCTCGCCGCGGATGGGGTGTTCGTCCTCTCCGTGGGATATCTCCCCCGACGTCTCCACTGGGAGCAGACGATGAGCAAGGTCGCGATGACCGTCGCCCTGCTCGCCTTCCTGGCGGTGGCCTTCCGGTGAGCGCCCCGTCGCGGCCGGGCCGCGTCGAGCGGTACCTCACGGAGCAGATCGCGGGCGGACCGGTCCACTTCACGCTCATCGACCCGGACAAGTCCCCCGGCGCCGCGGCGGCGCGGACCGCGAAGGGGGCGGTGGATGCCGGGAGCCACCTCATCCTGCTGGGCGGCTCGACAGGGATCACCCCCCAGGTGATGGGGGCCGCGGCGACGGCCGTCAAGGGGGCGGTGCGGGTTCCGGTCGTGATCTTCCCGGAGGGGCCGGGCTCCCTTGCCCGGGAGGCGGACGCGGTGCTGTTCATGAGCCTGCTCAACTCCCGACGCCTCGACCTGGTCGTGCGGGCCCACGCTCTCGCGGCGCCGGTCGTGCGCCGCCTCGGCCTCGAGCCGATCCCGCTCGGCTATCTCGTGATCGCCCCCGGGATGCGGGTCGGCGAGGTCGGACAGGTCGACGTCGTCGCCCGGGACGACACGAACGGCGCGGTCGGGTTCGCGCTCGCCGCGGAGTACCTCGGGATGCGGTTCATCTACCTGGAGGCGGGCTCGGGAGCGCCGGCGCCGGTCCCGACGCCGATCGTGAAGGCGGTCCGCGAGGTCGTCTCGGTCCCGCTGATCGTCGGCGGAGGTATCCGTACGGCGCCGGACGCGGCCGCGCTCCTGGACGCCGGCGCCGATGCCCTCGTGACCGGGACGATCACGGAGGAGGAGGGCCTCGGCCCGGCCTTCCGCGGGATCCTCGAGGAGGTTCGGCGTCGCCGTGCCCGATAACCCGACGGCGGACGGACCGCCGGTGCCGACCGAGCCGCATCGTCCCCGGTACCTGTTCCGTGCGCCACCGACGCCCGTGAGCTTCGGGCTGATCGTCCTCCTGAGCGCGGTGATCGCCGCCCTCGTCTTCGGCCTAACGCCGACGACGTTCCTCGAAGGCTGGCTGCTCGTCTTCGCGGTCCCGGCGCTCGTGGCGGCGGGCTCAACCGGTGGGTTCGCGGCCCTGCTCGGCGGCCGGTTCGAGTTCCACCGGGGGGCCTTCCTCTCGATGACGGTGCTCCTCGTCCTGCTCCCGATCTCGGCGGTCTGGCGGCTCGCCCTCTTCCTCGAGCCGGGCCCGACCCCCGGGGTCGCGCTCCTCGCGGCGTTCCTCGTCGGCCCGATGCTCTGGTTCCGGCACCTGAGCCTCTACGGGGTCTCCCGTCCGAGCCACCTTCGGAGCCTCCCGGTCTCGCTGATCCAGCCGGTCCTCTACTCGGTCCTCCTGTTCCTGATCCTTCCCGTGACGGTCGTCGAGCTCGTCGTGATCCTGCTCTGCGCCGTGATCGGGTTCGGCTGCGCGGTCGCCCTTCTCCGGGCGGCGGACCGTCCGCTGCGGCGGGAGTTCCAGAGTTCGGGCGTGAGCCTCATCCGGCCGCTCCTCGACCACGTGGCCGAACGCGACGAGGGGGCGACCGGGGCGCTCGAGGGGTTCTTCGCGAAGTTCTCCCAGCCGGCGAACCTGCGCATCGCGCTGCTCGCCTTCTTCCGCGGGGGGAAGGCGCACGCGACCGTCGCCCTCCCGACGGTCCACCCCGGTCCGTTCGCCGCTCTTGGCTCGAGCGACCTTCCGCGAAAGCTCGCGGCCGAGCTCGGAGCCGCCGGCGGCGTCGTCCTGACGCCCCACACCCCGTGCGACCACGACCTCGACCTGCCGTCCGGCGAGGAGGTCCACCGGCTCGGCGCGACCGCTCGCGAGGTGCTCGCTTCCCTCGGGACCGGCCTTCCGCTCCGCTCGAGCCCTCTCGTCCAGGCGGACCCCACGAGCTTCGCGCGGGCCCAGCTCGTCGGCGACGTGGCCCTCGTCCTCGTGAGCCAGGCCCCGGAGCCGACCGACGACATCGCCTTCAGCGTCGCCGACCGGATCCATCGCGAGGTCGCGGCCGAGGGAGGACCCCGCGTCGCGCTCATCGACGCCCACAACTCCTACGTCGAGGGGCGCGGCGACATCACCTACGGAACACCGTCCGCCGAGAAGCTGGTGCGCGACGCGAAGGCGGCGGTCCGGGCGGCGGTCGCGGCGTCGCGGGACGGGCCGCTCGAGGCGGGCGTCGGGGTGCGGGACGGCTACGACATCGGCCGGGACGGCATAGGACCGCAGGGGATCCGGGCCCTGGTCCTGCGGACCGCCGGCACCACGACCGCCTACGTCCTCATCGACGGGAACAACCTCCTGCTCGGGCGACGCGCGCCGATCGTGAAGGCGCTCGAGGCGGTCGTCGACGTCGCCGAGGTGATGACGACCGACAACCACGTCGTCCACGAGGTCGACGGCGGGATCAACCCCGTCGGGGAGCGGATGCCGACCGCGGCGCTCGTGCAGGGGGCGATGGAGGCGGTCCGCGCCGCGCTCGCGGACCTCGGGCCGGCGGACGCGCGGTTCGGCTCGCTCGAGGTCCCGGGGGTGCGCACGCTCGGCCCGGGGTTCACCGCTCGCCTTTTGACCTCCCTCGGGGACACGCTCACGATGTTCCAGAACATGCTGGTCGCGACCTTCCTCCTCCTCCTCACCGGCTCGCTCGTGGTGGTGTTCGCCTTCCGCTAGGCGAGCGAACGGACCATGAGCTCCCCGGTCGAGGCCACGCGGCTCCTCGGGGAGGAGGGGCTTCGGCTGCTCACCCAGCTGGTCGCGACCGCCCCCACGAACCTCGAGGACCCCGCCCACGCCCGCTGGGAGAAACCGAACTACCTCCGCGCGAGCGACGCGGTCGTCCGGGCTGCTCGCGCGCGAGGCCTGACGACGCAGGTCTACGACCCGCTCACGGCCGGGGACCGGCCCGACGAATGGCATGGGCTCCCCCGCCCGAACGTGATCGCCGACCTGAACGTCGGCGCCCCCGAGACGGTCCTGATCCTCGCGCACTACGACGTGGTGCCGGTGCCGGCCGAGCAGCTCACCCGCTGGAAGAGCCCCCCGCACACCCTGACGGCCCGGTCCGACGGCCGGCTGTACGGTCGCGGCTCGAACGACGACCTTGGCAGCGGGGTCGTCGCGTCGTTGATGGCGCTCGCCCGCCTGGCCGAGGGACCTTCCCCGCCGCGGAACGTCCGCCTGCTCGCCTGCTGCGACGAGGAGACCGCGGGGGAGGGAGGCATCGAGGCGCTCAAGCACCACGACCTCCAGCTCCCGCCCGAGAGCCCGGATCGGTTCCTCGTCGGGGATGTGGTACTCATCCCGGACGCGGGGCCGGAGACGGTCGCCGGCTCGAGCGGGGTCGCCTTCCTCGAGGCGTCCTTCGACCGACCCGTGCCGCTCGCCGAGGCGACCGCCTACGGCGACGTCCTGGTCGGCCTTCACGAGCTGGCCCGGGGCTGGCGCTCCGCGCTTCCCTCCCCCGACTGGCCGGACCGTCACGCCCCCGAGCGGGTGATCACCGGACGGGCGAGCGTCACCCAGTTCGACCGGACCGCTCCGACGGCCGCGGCCCAAGGGGTCCGGCTCGTGGGCGTCCACGCGGAGAGCGACGCCGCCAACCAGATCGCCCGCGCGGTGACGCTCCTGTTCGACGGGCCGGCCCCGGAGCTTGCCACCCTGCCCGATCGGCTCGCCCAGCTCCTCGCCCCTCCGTTCCGCCTCGAGGTCGGCGGCGCTTCGTCCCTCCGCGCGCCGCCCGGAGCGCTGGCGGTGCAGGTCGTCGGGGAGGCGGCCCACGGGGGCTACCCGCACCGGGGGCACAACCCGGTGCCGGCGACCCTGACGCTCCTGCGCGCCGCCTCCGACCGGGAGTGGCTCGACCCCCGGCCACCGGCACCCACCACGTTCACCGTCGACCTGCGACTCCCGCCGGAGATGGAGCTGGACGACGGCCTGCGCGCGGCGCTCGGCTACGTTCGGGCCGGCGCGGCGGCGCGCGCGCCGCACGGCCGGATCGAGGCCCCGCCCGCCCGGTGCCGCTCGGGCTATGCGCTCCCGCCGGACGAGCCGTCGGCCCTCCGTCTCCAACGGATCCTCGCCGAGACGGTCGGTTCGCCCGGCCTGGTCGGCGAGTACGGGGGGACGGACGCGAGCGCGATCCGGGGGCTCACGACCCCTCGCGGCAGCCTCCTCCCGGCGATCGTGTTCGGGAGCATGGACCCCGACTCGCACATCCACGACGCGGAGGAGAGCGTGGACCCCCGGCTGCTGGCCGGCGTCGCGACCGCCATCGAACGGTTCGTGCGCGAACCGTAACGAGGGCCGCGCGTGCTCGCTCCGATCCTCCAGAGCGCGATATCCGTACTCTGGCTGCTGCTCCCCGCCTACGTCGCGAACGCGCTCGCGACCCTGCCACGGGGTCGGGGCCCTCCGATGGACCTCGGCCGGACCTGGCCCGGCGACGGCCGCCGGATCCTCGGGCCGTCCAAGACGTGGTCCGGGTTCCTCTTTGCCGGGTTCGTCTCCCTCCCGGTCGTCCTGCTCGAGGCGTGGCTCGTCCTGATCGCGCCCCCGAACTGGAAGCTCGTCCCGACCCTCGCCCCGACCGTGCTCGACGCGCTCCCCCTCGCCTTCCTCCTCACCTTTGGGGCGATGACCGGGGACGCGCTCGGCTCGTTCATCAAGCGACGGCTCGGGAGGGAGAGCGGGGCGCGGACCTTCCTCCTCGACCAGCTCCCGTTCGTCCTCGTCCCGATCGCGCTCGGGTTCGCGGCCTACCCCGCGCTCTTCTTCGGGGTGTTCTGGAGCTGGGAAGCGGTCTTATGGCTCCTGGTCTACACGCTCGGGCTGCACGCTGCCTTTAACTGGGTCGGCTACAAGGTCGGCTTGAAGAAGGTGCCCTGGTGACGGTTTCGAACGAGCCCGTCGCGCAGGACGCGCTGATCCGGATGCTGCTGGACGCCGACGCGGTGCAGTTCGGTGAGTTCACCCTCTCCTCGGGCGAGAAGAGCGACGTCTACGTGGACGTCAAGCGCGCCTGGCCCGACCCCCGACGGCTCGAGCTGATGGGACGGGCCCTTGCGTCCCGCGTGGGCAACGCCGACCGTCTCGCGGGGATGGAGCTCGGGGCCGTCCCGCTGGTGGTTGCCACCGCGCTGCGGACCGGACTGCCGTACGTCGTCCTGCGCAAGGCCGTCAAGGAGCACGGGACCCGTCAGGCCTACGAAGGGGAGATCCCCCCCGGCTCGCGCGTCCTCCTCATCGAGGACGTCTCGACGACGGGCGGCAGCTCACTGCGGTCCATCGAGATCATCCGGGCCGCGGGCGGGGTCGTTGACCGGGCCGTGGTCGTTATCGACCGGGAGGCGGGAGCGACCGAGCGGCTCGCCGCGGTCGGCGTCCGGCTGGAGCCGCTCGCAACCCTCCGCGACCTGCGCGGGGCCCGGGCGTGAGCGGTCGGGTCCTGCCCGACGCCACCGTCCGGTTCGACGACCCGACGGAAGCCGGCGGGGTGTACGGCAAGGGATACTTCGGTACGCCGCAATCCGGCGGAAGCCTGCTCCTCGACCGCTACGAGGCGGTCTACCTCACCGAGATGGGCCGGGCCGACGTCACCGAAGGGTCCGGCCGAGCTCTTGCCTGGCCCACGCTTTTCCGCCGGGCGGTCCGGGCCGACGCGGGCTTCGCGGTGCGCTACCTCGTCTACCGCGACCTCCGACAGCGGGGGTACGTGGTCCGGACGAGCGCGCCGCCGGTCGATTTCTCGGTCCTGCCGCGTGGCGGGATCCTCCACAAGACCCCGTCCCGGTTCTGGGTCGAGGCGCTCAGCGAGCGGGAGCCGTTCGACCTCGCCCAGCTGCTCGACCTCGCGGCCCGGGCCCAATCGGCCAAGAAGCAGCTCCTCCTCGCGCTGGTCGACGAAGAGTCCGACCTCACGTACTACCGGGTCCGCCGCCCCTCGCCGAACGGGGCGCTCCCCTCGCGGCCGCTGGCCGCGCCGACGGAGGGCTGGCTCTCCGTGGACCGCGTCACGGTCCACGACGCGACGGCGGTCGAGGAGCTCGGTAAGGCGCTCGCCTACGGGAGCCGGGTCGGCGACCGGCTCGAGCTCTCCCTGCTCGAGGCCGCCTACCTCGCCTCCACGGGACAGCTCACCCTGAAGGAGGCGCAGAGCGGCCGCACGGTCCCGTTCGAGCGACTCGAGGCGCGCGCCCGTCGCCTGGACCCGGGGTTCCCCGAGCGCCTGGCGGCCTACCGTGACCTGCGCGCCCGTCAGCTCGTCGTCAAGACGGGGTTCAAGTACGGGGCGCATTTCCGCGCCTACCCCCGCAACCCGGAGCACGCGCACGCCCGCTACCTCGTCCAGGCGGTGCCCGACGCCCACCGCTCCCGCTGGCCGACGATCGCGGGCGGGGTCCGGGTGGCCCAAGGCGTCCGCAAGGAGTTCCTCCTCGCCGGGGTCGCGGACTCGGGGTCGGTGCGGTTCCTCTCGCTCGAGCGGATCCGGCCCTAGCGCACGAGCTCCGCGACCCAGCGGGTGAGCGCGGCCGCCGAGACTCCCGCGGCCAGGCGCTCTTCGAGTGCCGTCCCGACGATCACGCCGTCGGCGCCGCTCGATAGCGCCGCATCCCGCGAGGCGCGGTCCCGGACCCCGAACCCGACCAGGACCGACAGCCGCGGCGCGGACCGGTGTGCCGCGTCGACCAGCGGGCGCAGCTCCTTCGCGGACTGCGTCGCCCCGGTGCCCGTCGTACCGTAGCGGGAGACGAGGTAGAGGAACCCCCGCGCCTGGGCGGCGATGCGGCCGACCCGCTCGAGCGAGGTTCCCGGTGCCGCGAACAGCACCAGGTCGAGCCCGGCCCGCCGCGCGCCGGCCCGCCAGGGGCCGCTCTCCTCCCAGGAGAGGTCGGGCACGATCAGACCGGAGGCGCCCGCGGTCGCGAGTTCCTCAAGTGCCACGTCGAGCCCTCGCCGCCAGACCGGGTTTGCGTACGTCATCACCGCGGTGGGGAGGAGCGGCGCGGCGGTCCGCACTCCCCGCAGCAGGTCCCGCCAGGTGGTCCCGTGCCCGAGCGCGCGACCGCTTGCCCCGGCGAGGACCGGCCCGTCGGCGATCGGGTCGGAGAACGGGAACCCGAGCTCCACGGCCGAGGCGCCCCCGTCGCGGAGCGCCCGGACGGTCGCCCCCAGGCGGCCGCTCCTCGCCCGGTCCACGAGGATGTACGGGACGAGGTACGGCGCCCTGCCGCGGCCCCGTACGAGGGCCTTACCGAGACGCACGCAGCACCACCTCGAGGTCCTTGTCGCCGCGGCCGGAGAGCGTGACCGCGATGTGCTGGGTCGACGGACGCCGGCGCGCCTCTTGCACTGCCGCGAACAGCGCGTGCGCCGGCTCGAGGGCCGGCAGGATCCCCTCGTCCTCGGCCAGCCAGTGGAAAGCGGCGAGCGCGTCGCGGTCCCGGACCGCCACGTAGCGGGCCCGCCCCGAGTCGCGGAGCCAGGCGTGCTCGGGACCGACCCCGGCGTAGTCGAGCCCCGCGGAGACGCTCTCCGTGTCCGCCACCTGTCCGTCGGAGTCCTGCAGGACGTACGAGTAGGTCCCGTGTAGGATGCCGGGTCGGCCCCGGCTCAGGGAGGCCGCCCCCCCGGAGCCGGCCGAGCGCCCGCCGGCCTCGACCCCGAGCAGCTCGACCGGGGTCCGCAGGAGCGGGTGGAACGTCCCGATGGCGTTCGAGCCCCCGCCGACGCACGCAACCGCCAGGTCGGGGAGCCGACCGAACGAACGGACCGACTGGCGGCGGAGCTCTCGCCCGATGACGCTCTGGAAGTCCGCCACGATCGCCGGGAACGGATGGGGCCCGACCGCCGAGCCGAGCAGGTAGTGGGTCGTGCGAACGTTCGCGATCCAGTCCCGGAGGGCGGCGTTGATCGCGTCCTTCAACGTCCGGCTCCCGGTCGTGACCGGGTGGACCTCGGCGCCGAGCAGCCGCATCCGCTCGACGTTCGGGCGCTGGCGGCGCATGTCGACCGAGCCCATGTACACCTCGGTCCGAAGGCCGAGCGCTGCCCCGATCATCGCGGTCGCGACGCCATGCTGGCCCGCCCCCGTCTCCGCGATCAGCCGGGGCTTGCCCATCCGGCGGGCGAGCAGCCCCTGACCGAGCGCGTTGTTGAACTTGTGCGCCCCGCCGTGGACGAGGTCCTCGCGCTTCAGCCAGATCTCGGCCCCGCCGGCCCGGCGGGTGAGGTTCCGCGCGAAGTACAGCGGGGTGGGCCGCCCCCCGAGCGTCTCGGAGAGGGTGCGCAGCTCGGCGCGGAACTTCGGGTCGCGACGCGCTTCCGTCCAGGTCCGCTCGAGCTCCTCGAGGGCAGGGACGAGCGTCTCGGGAACGTAGGCGCCGCCGTAGGGACCGTACCGTCTAGGCATGGCCCGACTCGAGCTGCGCCACCGCCTCCACGAACGCGCGCATCTTCGCCGGGTCCTTGACCCCCGGCGCCTTCTCGATCCCGGAGGAGACGTCGACCCCCCACGGCCGCACGGTCCCGAGCGCCTCGACGACGTTCTCCGGCGTGAGGCCGCCTCCGAGAACGAACTTTCGTCCCGGGTTCGCATCGACCAGTCGCGCGCAGACCTCCCAGTCGGGCCGGGAGCCGCTGCCCCCGGGGAGCGGCTGGCCGGCGGCGTCGAGGTGAATCCTCGGGAAGCTCTCGGCCGGGGGAATGACCGGCTCCGGGGTACCGGAGCCGGGAACGCCGACGGGCAGCGACGGGACGAGGTGGTGCATCGTGAGGTAGTCGAGGCCTTCGGGAACCGGCCCGTAGACCTGGACTCGGTCGACCCCGACGTCGTCGAACAGGCGGCGGACCAGCTCGGCGGTGGGCGCCACTACGACCGCCCACGCTTCGGCCTCCGTCGGCACGAGCCCGACCAGCTCGGTCGCGCGCTCGACCGAGATGGTCCGGGGCGAGCCCGGGACCTCGATCACGAAGCCGGCCGCGCCCCCGTCGGGGACCTCGGCAAGGGTCGCCGGGTCGGAGAGCCCGCAGAACTTGACGAAGGTCCTCACGACATCCCTCCGGACCGAGCCCGGCGTAGTCCTTCGAGGAATCCGGCCGGGTCGGGCGCCCGGGCGAGCGCGCTGCCGACAAGGACCCCGTCCACACCGAGCTGCCAGAACCGCCGCGCCTCGACGGGACCGTCGACGCCGCTGAGACCCAGCAAAGGACGTCGCTCGGCGGCGGCGCGGATCGTCTCCGCGGCGACCTCGCGACGGAGCTCCAGGGTGTCGAGGTCCCGCACGTTCACCCCGTACACGTCCGCGGCCACGTCCTCCGTGCGTCTTAATTCTGCGCGCTCGTGCCATTCGAGGAGGACCTCGAGGCCGCGGGCGTGCGCCCCCCGCGCCAGCTCGGCGAGCGGGGTCTCCAAGAATCCCGACGTTTCGAGCCGGGCGACCAGCAGGACGGCGCTCGCCCCGGCGCGGGCGGCGGCGTCGAGCTGCACCGGGTCGATGACGAACTCCTTGAACAGGACCGGCCGCTCGGTGCGGGTCGTGAGCTCGCGGACGTCCGCCGGCCGACCTCGGAACTCGGGGGTCGAGGCCAGGCAGGAGTACCCTGTCACCCCGGTGCGTTCCAGCGGCTCAAGGAACTCGGCGGGGGTGTGGACGGGAAGGTCCGGCTGGGCGGCCCCCGGGGACCTGCGCTTGAACTCGGCCAGCAACGCCCCGACGGATCGGTCGCGCTCGACCGCCTTCCGGAGGCTCGGCCGGCGGCCGGGGGCCTCCGGGGGGAGACCCTCGAGGTAGGCGGGGTCGGCGATCGCCGCACGGGTCGAGCGGACGATCCGCTCCAGGAATCCCCCGCTCAACTTCCCTCCTCGGGGGGGAACCGGGAGGACAGGGCGCGCAGGCTGGCGAGCAGGGTCTCCGCGGCCCCGCCGTCGAGCGCCTCCCGGGCTTGCCCGACTCCCTCGGCGAGCGAGTGTGCGCGACCACCCACCCAGAGTGCCGCCCCGCTGGTCAGGAGGACAGAGCCGCGGCGCGCTCCGCCTCCGCCCGCGAGCACCCGCTCGGCCTCTTCGGCCGCCTCGGGGGCCGGGAGCGCACCCCAATCTCCTGCCCGCTCGTCGGTCTCGAGGTATCGCTCCGGTCGGACGGTGATGGAGCGCGAGCCCGAGGCGGTCCACCGGACCCCGTCGGTCGGGCGCTTCGGCGAGAATTCGTCACACCCTTCCCGGCTCGACATCGCGAGCCCCTTGCGCACTCCCAGCCGACGAAGCGCGTCGGCGGCCCGGGCGGTCGCGGGGAGCGTGGGAACCCCGACGACCTGGGCGCGCACGCCGGCGGGGTTGGAGAGAGGGCCGAGCCGGTTGAAGACCGTGGGGATCCCGAGCGCCCGCCGGGCGGTCGCGACGAGCCGGGTCGACGGGTGGAACAGCGGCGCGTGCAGGAAGGCGAGATGGTAGCGGCGGTAGGAGGCCCGCGCGAACTCCACCGAGCGGTCCACCGGCAGCCCGAGCGCGAGGAGGAGGTCGCTCGAGCCGCACGGTCCGCGGGAGCTCCGGTTCCCGTGCTTGACGACGGGCAGCCCCGCGGCGGCGACGACGAAGGCGCTCACGGTGGAGACGTTGAAGGAGGGGAGGCGTGCCCCACCCGAGCCGCACAGGTCGATCGCGCCGTCTCCCGTAGGGATCCGGAACGGCCGCGCCCGCTTCCGCATCTCCCGGGCGAGCAGCGCCAGCTCCGCCCCCGATTCTCGTCGGGTGCTCGTCGCCAGCAGTAGAGCGACGCGCTCGAGCTCGCTGGTGCCGGGGGAGAGCAGCGCTTCGAAGAGCCCCCGGGCATCCGATGGGGAGAGGGTGCGCGGGTCCTCGAGGCGGCGCAGCTGGTCGGCGATCACCGACGCACCCCCGCAAGGAAGTTCTCGAGGAGCCGGGGACCCGTCGGCGTCAGGTACGATTCCGGATGGAACTGCACGGACTCCACCGAGTGTCGCCGGTGGCGTAGCCCCATCACGAGTCCGGCGTCGTCGTGCGCCGTGACCTCGAGAGAGTCCGGGATGCCCCGGGACGCGACGACCAGGGAATGGTACCGCGCACCGACCAGCGGAGAACGGACGCCTCGGAAGAGCCCCCGTCCGTCGTGCTCTACCAGCGAAGTGTCCCCATGGACCGGAGCCGGCGCGAGAGCCACCCGGCCTCCGTAGAACTCACCGATCAACTGGTGGCCGAGGCAGACCCCGAGGAACGGACGCTCCCCCTCCCAGCGCTCGAGGAGAGCGCGCGAGAGCCCGGTCACGCGAAGGTCGCTCGGGTGGCCCGGGCCCGGAGAGAGGACCACGGCGTCCGGGTCCACCTTCAAGGCGTCGCGGAGCGGACGGGTGGCCCGGAGGCAGACCACCTTGGCCCCTTCCGCGGCGAGCGCCTGGGCGATGTTGTAGACGAACGAGTCCTCGTGGTCGATGAGGAGGACTTTCATCGCGCCCCCGCCACCAGCGTCGACTCGACCATCGCGAGCTTGGCCAGGGTCTCGTCGTACTCGCGGGCCGGGTCGGAGGCGTGGACGATCCCGGCGCCGGCCGCGGTGTACAGACGTGGCCCGGCCGCGAACCCGGAGCGGATCGCGAGTGCCCATTCCGCTCGACCCCCCGACCGGAGCAGGCCCACGGTTCCGCCGTAGGGACCTCGCCAGCTCCCCTCTTCTCGACGAAGGAGCGCGGTCGCGCGAATCTTGGGAGCCCCGCTGACGGTTCCCGCCGGGAACGCGGCGGCGAGCACCCCCCAGGGACCGACCCCACGGCGCAGGCGAGCCCCGACCCGGCTCACGAGGTGCTCGAGTCGGGCATACCGGACCCGCCGTTCCTTCCAGAGGACCCGCACCGAACCCGGGACGGCCACGCGGCCGAGATCGTTGCGCGCCAGGTCGACGAGCATCCGGTGCTCCGAGAGCTCTTTGGCGTCGTCCAGGAGCGGGAGCCGGTGGCCGGGGGACCGATGGGGAAGAGTTCCGGCGATCGGGTTCACCTGGGCGGTGCGGCCGTCGACCTCAACGACTGATTCCGGCGTCGCGCCGACGACCTCACGGTCCCCGCACTTTAGGTAGTAGAAGTAGCCGAACCGTTCTCGCGCGCGCAGGCGTCCCGCGCGCTCGAGCAGGTCGTTCGGTCGCGGCCAGCCTCGCCGATGGGCCAGCACGACCTGGAATGCTTCGCCCTCCCGGATCGCGTGCCGCAGGTGGTCCACGCTCGCCCGGAAGCGGGCGGGCGACATCGAGTCGGAGAGCGGCCGGGCGGGCACCGGGGCCACGACGCTCTCGGGCGTGCTCGCCCGCGGCTGGGGGATCGACTCGTTCACCTCGGAGGCGAGGAGGAACTCGCCCAGGGGAAACGGCGAACCGGCGGCGATGCGTCGGAGCGTCGGCTCGTACAACCCGACCGCGTCGAAGCCGAGGTAGCCGAGAGCGCACCGCCGCCGTCCCCCTCGGAGGTGACGGGTCACCCGTTGGCGGGCCTGTTCGAGGTCCTTCGGCGACCGGATCGGGGGGAGCAGCTCCCCCCGGTCGAACCACACGGCGAACCCCTTCGGGGCCGAGTGGCCCGCGGCCCGCTCGAAGTAGCCGGCGTTCTCGGACCCCGCGGCGCGCATCACGAAGCGCTCCCACGGGTCGGTCACGAGGACGTCTCCTCGACCAGCGCACGATGGAGCTTCCGCAGGACGTCCCCCCCGGCATCCTCGGGTACGGCGAGCGAGAGGGCCCGCGGGGTCGCGCTGAACCCCTCGGCCAACCCGAGGCACTGCGGCGGCACCCGGTGGATGTCGGCCGTCACCCCGTCGCCGATCACGGTGACCAGCGCGACCCGGAACGGTCCCTCGACCATCGCCGCCGCTTCGAGCGTGAGGGGAGCGAGCGCGCGGAGGGCGGCGAGGACCTGCGACGGCTCGAGGACGAGGCAGAGGAGGGCCGAGGAGGTGTAGAGCTGCACGAGGTTCACGCGGGCGTCGGCGAGCCGCTGCGAGACCTCGGCGACGATCCCGGGCCGCTGCCGACCCCCCGGGACCCGCAGACGCAAGAGACGGAGTGGGCCGAGCAGGGTGAGGGCCCGGTTGCGACGACCCGAACGGGCGGGGCCGATCGTGGTGACGACCTTCGGGTCCTCGAGCGAGCGCACCCGCAGGACCGTCTGCTGGGTGCGGGCGGGCTCGATCGTGAGCGGGTGGAGGACCCGCGCCCCGAACTGGGCGAGCTCCTCCGCTTCCTCGTAGGAGAGGACGGGCAACGGACGGGCGCCCGGCACCTCGCGGGGGTCCGCCGAGAGCACCGCGACATGGCGCTTGACGAGCTCGACCCGCTCGGCGTGGAGCAGGGCGCCGAGGCCGGCGGCCGCGTAGTCCGACCCGCCGCGGCCCAGCGTGGCCACCTGGCCCTCCAGGCTCCGGCCGAAGTAGCCGGTGACGACCGGGATCTCCCCGCGGCCAAGGATTCGCCCGAGGCCCCGTCGGACGGCAGGCCCCGAGCGGTCGAAGAGGATGCACGAGGCGCCGTAGGCGTTGTCGGTGACCAAGCCGAGGCGGTCGGCCTCGACCCCGACGGCCGGCAGGCCGGCGCGACGGAGCACCTGCACGAGCCAGTCGACCGAGATGCGTTCCCCCTGGCTGAGGATCCGGTCGGAGAGCGGGGCGTCGAGCGGTCCGGGACCTTTTGCCTTCGCGAAGAGGCGGGAGAGCCGCAGGAGGTGGGCGCGGCCGGCGGCGGAGAGACCGGGGTGTTGCTCACGGAGCTCGGCGGCGATCCTCCGGTGGAGCGCGGCCGAGCGTCGCCGCCGCAGGCCGAGGGCCAGCCGGTCGGTGACCCCCTCCCGGGCCGAGGCGACGACGACGAGCGGATGCCCTTCGGCCAGGGCCGCCCGGACATCGGCGACGACCCGGGCCGGGTCGCCGAGCGACGCCCCTCCGAACTTGAGCACGATCGGACGACGGCGGGCCAAGTAGCTCAGGACCTCCTCGGGGGGATGGCGTCCCGGGCGAGCGCGTACTCGGCGTTGAGGACCGAACCGCCGGCTCCCCCGCGCACGGCGTTGTGGGAGAGGACGAAGTAGCGGAGGTAGGGGTACTCCCATCGGACCCGCCCCACGACCGCTGCCATCCCGCGAGCCCGAGCGGGGTTGCCCGCCCACCGGTCGCGCAACGGCTGGGGCCGGTCGCTCCCCGCGTGGAGCTCGACCGGCGGGTGCGGGGCGGTGGCGAGCCCCAGCCGGGCGAGCGGGTCGAACCCGGTCCAGGCCCCCGCGATCCGTTCTCGCGTTGTCGGGACCGTCGCCTCGACCGTGACCGCCTCGAGGTGGCCTTCGCGGGTCGCGACGCGCGCGCACGAGGCGAGGACCGGGAACCGCGCCCCGACGACCTCCGTGCCTCGTCGGCGACCAAGCAGCCGCGCGGACTCCCGGGCCATCTTCTCCTCCTCCGCGGGGATGTACGGGACCACGTTGTCGGCGATCGCGAGGGACGGAACCCCGGGGTACCCGGCTCCGGAGAGCGACTGGAACGTCGTGACATGTACCGTGCGGGGTCGGAGGAGCCGAACGAGCGGGGCGAGCGAGAGGACGAGCCCGGTCGTCGAACAGTTCGGGTTCGTCACGAGAAGGCCGCGGCCCCTCCGCGTCGGCAGGGCGAGCGCGAGGTGGTCGGCGTTGACCTCAGGGACGAGGAGCGGGACGCGCGGGTCGAGCCGGTGGTCCGCCGCGTTCGAGAAGACCGAGACCCCCCGACGGACCAGCTCGCTCTCGATCGGCCCCGCGGTGCCCGAGGGAAGGGCCGAGAAGACCACGCGGACGCCGGAGCGGGCGAGCCGGGCCGGCGATGCCTCCTCGAGCCGCACCGACTCGAGCGAGGAGGGTGTGGGCTCGGCGAGGACCCAGACGTCGCCGAGGCGCCGGCCGTGCGAGCGGCCCGTTCCGACCAGCCGCGGCGCCGCGAACTGGGGGTGCTCGGCGAGCAGCCGGGCGAAGTGCTGACCGATGTAGCCGCTCGCGCCGAGGATTGCGGTCGGGACCCGCTCCTCCGTCACGGAAGGAACCCCCCGCGGAGCCCGAGGTCGGCGAGCGCGAACGCGGTCACGTGCTCGACCACGCCCACGGCGCGCGGCACGATGCACGGGTCGTGCCGCCCGGTCACCGTCACGGTCGTCTCGGTCCGACGGACGAGGTCGACGGAACGCTGCGGCCGGGCGATCGACGCGGTCGGCTTGATCGCGACGCGGGCGACGAGCGGCATGCCGTTGGTGAGCCCCCCGAGGATCCCTCCGGCGTGGTTCGAGCTCGTGCGGACCCGTTCGCCCTCGAGGATGAACGGGTCGTTGTGCTGACTGCCCCGCATCCTCGCGGCGGCGAACCCCGCCCCGAACTCCACGGCCTTGACCGCCGGGATGGAGAACAGGGCGTGGGCGACCACGCTCTCGACCGAGTCGAAGAACGGCTCTCCGAGGCCGACCGGCAGGCCGACCGCCCGCACCTCCACGACCCCGCCGAGACTGTCGCCCTCGCGACGAGCCTCGAGGATCGCGGCCTCCATGCGGACCGCCGCCGCCGCGTCCGGGCTCTCCACCTCGTTCTGGGAGGCGAGGCGGCGCAGGGAGGAGAGGTCGAGGTCGTCCGGCACGGACGCGTCGACCGCGCCGATCGACCGGGTGAACGCGGCCACCCCGATGCCGCGCCGAGCCAGGAGACCTTCGGCGAGCACGCCCGCGATCACGAGCCCGACGGTCATCCGGCCCGAGAAGATGCCGCCGCCCGACAGGTCCGCCTCGGCCCCGTAGCGGACCCGCGCCGGAAAGTCGGCGTGCCCCGGACGCGGGACGTCCTTCAGCCGGTCGTACGGTTCCCGCCGGACGTCCTCGTTGGCCACGTGGGCACGGAACTCGGTTCCGTCCGCGACCCCGGCGCCGTCCCCCCGGTCCACGACGAGCCGGTCCTCCTCCTGACGCTTGGTGGCGAGGCGACGGCCGACCGGCCGGCGCCGGTCGAGCTGCCGCTGGACCGCCGCCAGGTCGACCGGCGTCCCTGCCGGGAGACCCTCCACCACCACGCCGACTTCGGGGCCGTGGCTCGTACCGAAGATCGTCATCCGCAACCGCTCCCCGAACTGCATCACGGTCCCTCTACCTCCGCCCCCAGCGCCCGCATCGAATCCCAGAAACCGGGGAACGACTTCTCCACCGCTTCGGCCGGGCCGAGCCGGCTCGGGCCGTCCGCGCTCAAGGCCCCGACGGCCGCGCTCATGAGAAGGCGGTGGTCGGTGAGGTCCGTGAGGGAGACACGACGGGGTGAGTCGGTCCCCTCGATCGTGAGTCCTCCAGCATTCGTCCGGACGCGGGCCCCGAAGGCCCGGGCGAGGCGCGCGGTCCCGGCCCGGCGGTCGGATTCCTTGTGGACCACATGCGCGGCCCCCCTCAGCCGACTCGTTCCGGGGGTGAGCGCCGCCAGCACGCCCGCGAGCGGGTACAGGTCCGGTGAATCGGTGAGGTCGACCGTGAACGGTCGCGGACGGCCGGCACCGACCGCTACGGAGCTGCCGATCTCCCGGACGGCCGCGCCGGCGTGAGCGAGCAGCTCCGTCGCCGCTCGGTCCGCCTGGGGCCAGGCGGGGGGGACCCCGTCTACCCGAACGGGTCCTCCGGCGACCGCTCCGGCGGCCCAGAGGTAAGCCGCGCTGGATGCGTCACCCGGCACGCGGAACGAACGGCCCCGGAACCGCTGTCCCCCGGGGATCTGGAAAGAGCGACCGCGGCGTGCGACCCGGACGCCCTGGTGGTTGAGGACGGCTAGGGTCGCGTCGATGTACGGAGACGAGACCACGGGGCCGGTAAGGACGATACGGGAGTCCCCTTCGAGGGTCGGCAAGGCGAGGAGGAGCGAGGAGAGGAACTGGGAGCTCACGGAGGCGTCCAGGGTGATGGGGCCACCGTGGATCGGGCCACTAACCTCGAGCGGCAGACCGTGCTTGGAGACCCGTATCGAGGCGCCGAGCGAGCGGAGGCCGCGGAGGAGCGCGCGCATCGGCCGCTGTCCGAGGCGCTCCCGGCCGGTGAACCGGACCCGAGTGCCTTGCCGGGCCGCGAGCGCGACGGCGAACCGCAGCGTGGTTCCGGACTCGCCGCAGTCGACCGACACACGTCGCGTTCGAGGGGGCCTACCCGGCTTTACCGTCCATCTCGCGTCCCTTCGAGTGACCGAGGCACCGAGCCGACGGATCGCCTCCGCCGTTCGCCGGGTGTCGTCCGCGTCCAGCGGTCGCTCGACGCGGAACGGGTGGCCCGAGAGGTAGCCGACGACCAGGGCGCGATGGGTGTAGCTCTTCGACGGAGGGGCGCGTACCCGTCCGCGCACGCTACCGGGGTACACCCGGATGCCGGTCACGGACGAGCCTCCGTGCAGAGAGGGACCGTGAACCGCTCGGGGGGCATGGCCGCCAGTACGCCGGCCGCCCGGTGCCGGGGAGCGAGCGCGACCAGGGCGGGCCCCATCCCGCTGACCCCGCTGGCCACCGCTCCGGCTCCGGCGAGCAGGTGGCGCAGACCCGCGTACTTGTACCCCATGACGCGCTCGACGAGGCTGGTGTTCCGGTGCATCGCGTCGGCCCACTCTCCCCGCAGGGCGGCTTCGGCGGCTGCGGAGCCCTCGCGCCCCCAGGGGTGGAAGCGTTCCCGAACAGCGGCCGACGGGGGATGAGTGCCCGGCGGAACGTGGACGACGGCCGTCCACTCCGGGTCGACCGGAGCGCGAAGGAGCAGGCGGTCCTCTCGATTGTTGGTCACGACGAAGCCGGGCACCAGGCTCGCCAACGCATCGTCGAGCGCGCCGGTCGCGCTCACTCCGACCTCCCGCCCGACCCGGGCCGCGAGCGCCGCGACGTCTAGGTCCGTGGACTCGGTCCCGAGGGCCCGATCGACCGCGCGGATGACCGCGGTCGACACCGCGCTCGAGCTCTTCAGACCCTTCGCCACCGGGATCTCCGAGTCCAGGTGGAGCCGGGCGGAGAAGGCCTTCCCCGGGGCCGCCGCGCCTAGCGCCCGCTCCACGGAGGCTCGCACCAGCGGAGTCCCCGACTCCGCGGGTTCGACGACCAGCCCCGGCGTGGCCGCGGGCTCGAGGTCGAGGGAGGCGGCCGCGTACAGTCGGACCCCGACCGCGCAGCCGATGCCGGTGGCCAGCGCGTTGACGACCGAGATCGCGGCCGACGAGCGTCCTAGGCCGCGCATCCGACCTCCCGGAGCACGGCGTCGACCGCCGGCGTCGGCGGAGCCTGTCCCCACCAGGCCTCGAAGCTGGCGGCCGCCTGGTAGACGAGGAGCCGCTCCCCTCCCTCGTACTCCGCCCCGGCTCGGTGTGCGTCCCGAGCCACGGAAGCGTCGGTCCCGCCGTAGACCCAGTCGAGGACGTAGCCTCCCCGCTGGACCAGCTGCGGCAGAGGAAGCTCGAGCGGGTGATGGACGTCGTGGCCGGCGCTCGTCGCCTGCACGACCAACAGGGCCGGGACGGGGTGCTTCGGGTCGCCGACCTCCGCGCCGAACGTCCGAGCGGCCTCCTCGGCGACATGGCGTCGGCGGGCCACGACCGTCGCCCGGGCCCCGAGGCTCCGGGCGGCGGCCAGGGTGGCGCGAGCGGCCCCGCCCCCGCCGAGGACGGTCAGCCGGTCCCCGGCCCACTTCTCCTGGGAGCGGAGCTCCGAGAGCCGGCGGCGGGCCGCGGCGACGTCCGTGTTGTCGGCGACGATCCCGTCGGCGGCGAACGATAGGCAATTGGCGGCTCCGCACTCCGCGGCGGTGGATGAAGGGCGTAGGGCCAGCGACAGGGCGGCGGCCTTCCAGGGATGCGTGACGTTCAGGCCCCGGAACCCGAGCGGGCCGAGGCGAGCCATCGTCGCCCGCAGCTCTTCCTCGGAGACGATCTCGAGCGGGAAGTACAGCCCCACCTGCCCGGTGGCCGCCATCCAACGCGCGTGGATCCGGGGGCTCAGCGAGTGACGGACCGGGTGGCCGAGGACCGCGAACAGCGGGGGTTCCCCCGGGGCGTCAAAGTAGCGACGCAGCTGGTCCACGGGAAGCTGGGCCTCCTCCACCGGCAACAGCCCGGGCGAGGCGGTATCGAGCGCCGGGGCCGAGAAGACCAGCGGAAGTCGGAGGCGCTTCCCCAAGGCTCGGAGGAGGGGACCCGAACCGCCCGTCGTAAGGAGGAGGTGGCCCGGGGCCATCGGGGATGATGCTAGGGTCGGCAGAAGCTCCGTCACGGCGACCCCGGTCGGAAGGGGGACGACCACCTTGCGCACCTCGTCAGGTTCGACCGCCTCCTGGAGGGTCCGAAGAATGAGGTCGAGCGAGCTCCCCGCGGGGAGGTGCGTCGAGCGGATCGTTCGACCCGAGGGCGGCGTCCCGGTCGCTGGCGAGAGCTCCGGCGGAACCCGGTCGCGTGCTGTCTCGAGGTCGAGGTAGGCGAACGGCAGGCGGCCGAGCCCGGCGAGGATCGACCGACGCTCGTCGGGGTCGTCGGGGCCTTCTCCGCCCTCGGCCTGGGAGCGAAGGGTCGCCACGAGCGGGAGGGGGGAGGGGAAGAGCGTGGGGGCGCGGTCGCGCTCGGCCGGGGGCCACCGGTCGAATCGAACCTCGGCGTAGTCAGCCCCGGCCTCCTGGGCTCGGAGGGCCTCCTCGCGGGCGACGGCGGCCGAGCGGGCCGGCAGCGTGACGACGAGGGCGGGGCCCGCCGGGTTCATCGCTCCTCGATCGTCTCCTCGACCGTACGCCCGAGGTGTCGGGCCGGTGGCAGGCGGACCCCGTGCACTTTCGGGCCGACCGCCAGGTCGGTCGTCGTGCGGGGGCCGTTCTCGGTCGAGAGCCGCACCGACTCCGCCTCTTGCAGGAAGACGGTCCGGGCGAGCCCGTTGTCGTCCACCGTGATGACGACCATGGGGCGCCGCTCGATCTTGATGCGACCGACGCGAACCGAGCGCGCCCCGCCGCCGGGTTGGGTGACGAGAACGGCGTCGCCCGGGGCCAGCTCGGAGAGGTAGCGGGTCGAGCCGTCCGCGAGCAGGACGTAGGAGTGGGCGGCGCCCGCGTTCACGCGGAACGGCCGGGGCCGGCTGAACTTCGAGCCAAGGGCTTCGCTCGTGACGAGAAAGAGGAACCCCGCGGCGCTGCCGACCAGGAGCCCCTCTTCCGGACGGAGCAACGAGGTCGTGTCGACGATGACGCGGTCCCCGAGCCCGGCGGGGCCGAGGTGCACGATCGGAAGGTCGACCCAGGCCAGGTGGGACGGCAGCGGGCCCTCGACGAGGGCCTCCAGAGCGTCCACCTCCTCGGGGCCCCGCAGGTCGACGATCACCAGGTCGGCGCCGTGCTCGAGCGCGCCGAGGGCCCCCGGCACTTCGCTCGGAGAGCGGGCAACGACCCACAACGAGAACCGGTGCCCCCGCGCCGCGATGGCGTTCTCGAGGGGGATCACCCGGTCGGCGGTCCACTCGATCACGAGGGTCCCGCCGGAGGGGGTCCGCTCGACCTCGCGGGCGAGCTCCTCCTCCGAGTCGATCCGACAGATCGGCAGCTCGGGGCCCGGCTCGCCGACCTCGAGCCGGCCCTCGTGCTCGAGGAAGATCGTCTCCCCGGGCGCGGCCACCGGTGGGGGGTGGGAGGGGAGGACGAACCGGCGGAACCCCCGACGACGGGCTCGCTCGAGGATCGCGGTCCGACGGTCCGGGTCCCCCGACCGCGGACGGATCGCGACCCGCTCTCGAGACATCGCCCGCCGCTCCTCCTAGGAGGCTCCGTGCAGCCGCGCGGCGATCTGGCGGGCCAGGGGACCGACGGGGCGGCGTTGGAACAGGTTTCGCCCGATGCAGATCCCCGCGCCGCCGGCGGTGACCGACTCTTCGACCAGCCGCAGGAAGGCCGACTCGGGCTCGACCCGCACCCCGCCGCCGATGAGCACCGGCACGGGCGTGGTGCGACAGAGCCGGCGGAACTCTTCCAGCGAGCCGGGGTAGCTCGTCTTCACGATGTCCGCCCCGAGGTCGGCGGCGGCGCGGGAAGCGTGGCGGAGCTCCTCCGGCGTGCCGCCCCCCTCCTTCTTGACGTAGGCCATGCACAGCACGGGCAGCCCGAGCTGGCGGCACTGGTCGACCGCCACCCCGAGGTCGGTGAGCATGTCCGGCTCCTCGGGCACCCCGAAGTTCACCTGGAGCGAGAGGACGTCCGCGCCGAGCCCGACCGCCTCGGCCGCGCTCGCGACCAGGACCTTCCGGTTCACCCGGGGGCCGAGCGCCGTGGAGGCGGAGACGTGGATCCCGAGCAGGGTCGTCGGGGCGAGGACGGGTGCGACCTCGCGCACCGCCCCCTTCGTGACGATCAAGAGGTCCGTCCCCGCGGCCTGCAGCTCCTCGGCGAGCGGGGCCAGCTCTTCGAGGCCCTCGATCGGGCCCATCGTCACCGCGTGGTCGAGCGGCACCGAGAACAGCCGGCGGTTCGGGTTCGGGAACAGGCGGCGCAGTCGGATCGCTTTTCCGTACATCGTTTTCCCTCCGTGTTCAACGTAGAGGAAGACGCCGGGGGGAGCGAGCCCGCCACCGTGCAGGGCACGTCGGGGGGGCGCCCTCCCGGCGCCTCCCGTTCACCAGAGCCAGGTGCGGACGGCCGTCCGGCCCGCCCGAGAACGGCGGCGGTCCGAACAGGGGTCCGACATCGGCGTTTGCCACCTCGCAGCCCTATTTAGTCTTGTGCGGGGCGGTCCGGTCCCACTCCGCGAGCACCCCGTCCACCAGCAGGGCGTGGATGCTGAACCCGCGCATCATCTGGTCCCACATCTGGTGCCGGACCTCCGGGGAGGAGGCGAACCCCGCGACGATCTGCCCGATCCACTCGCTGTGCTCGACGTCCGCGGTCACGTGCAACCGGTAGTACTCGAGGTGGGCGTCGTCGACGTGGTAATGCTTCTGGAAGGCGGGGAGCAGCCGGGCGCACAGCGGGACGTTCGGGGGCTCCGACGAGCCGGCCGCGGAGACGTAGAACGGGTTGACCCGGTTCGTGTAGAGGAAGTCGTCGATCGCGACCAGGGTGCTCGGCAGGAGGGGGGCGGACTGGACCTGGGCCCGAGGGACCCCCATCCCCTCGCAGAACCGCAGCCAGAGCTCGGGATGACCGGGCTCCTTGCCTTTCGGGTCGCCGGCCTCCTCGACCAGCTGGTCGAGGATCATCCGCCGGTAGCGGTCGTTGGCCGGCTCCCACGAGCAGTTCGCGAACCGCTCGGCCATCGCGATGGGCACGGTGGCGAGCCACGGGTAGAACTGCTTGACCCAGGCCTGGACGAGGGGTTTCGGGACCTCCCCCCGCTCGAGCCGGGCGAAGAACGGGTGGGTCGCGAACGGATGGTTGGCCAGCTTGTACTTCGTGAGCTCGTCGCGGAACTTCTCGCCCTCGAACCGGACCCAAGGAGCCTCGGTCATGGGCGTTTCGAGCGGGAGGGCGTATTTGGTGGCCGAGGTTTAGTGCTGAACCCCCCGGGTTATTGACGCGGGGCCGGCTCCGAGCCCGTGTCCCCTCCTTCCCGGGGCGACCGCTTGGTCCCCGAGTACGGCCCGCTCGCCGGCCTGCGGGTCCTCGAGTCGGCCCGGTTCGTCGCCGGACCGTGGGCCGCGACGTACCTGGGGGAGTTCGGGGCCCGGGTCATCCACGTCGAGGGTCCGCCGTTCGAGCCCCCGTACGCCGACGCGACGCGGACCCTGCGTCCGCTCGCTCCGTCGTCGACGGAGAAGGACCCGGTCTCCGAGTCGTGGGTGCAGTACTCGCGCAACAAGCTCTCCGTGGGCCTCGACGTGCGGACCGCGGAGGGACGCCGCGTCTTCCTCGACCTGGTTCGGGAGTCGGACATCTGGATCGAGTCGTCCCGCCCGGGGACCTACGACCGGCTCGGTCTCTCGGACCAGGAGGTCTGGGCGGCGAACCCCCGGTTGACGATCGTCCACGTCTCGGGGTACGGCCAGACCGGTGAGCCCGCCCGCGTCCGGGCTCCCTCTTACGATTTGACCGCGCAGGCGTTCAGCGGCTTCCTTTCGTTGCAGGGCGATCCGGACCCCGCTCCGCCGATGCGCAGCGGAACGGCGCTCAACGACACCGTCACCGGCCTCGCCGGCGCGATGGGCGGGCTGATGGGGTACTTCGCCGCGCAGCGGACCGGCCGGGGGCAGTCGGTCGACGTCGCGCAGTACGAGGTCTTCTTCATCCTGCTCGAGAACCTCGCCCTCGACTACTTCCTGCGGGGCGTCGTGCGCGGCCGGTACGGCCGGGCGCACCCGCGGCTGCATCCGTACGACGTCCACCGTGCGGCCGACGGGTGGGTCGTCGTCGCGGCGCCGACCCCCGACGCGTGGGTGCAGCTCCGCGAGCTCATCGGGTTCCAGCACCCGGAGTATGACGATCGGGATTACCGGCTGGCCCATCGGGCACCGGTCGACCGGGCGATCGCCGCGTTCTGCCGGACCCGTACCCGCGACGAGCTCGAGCGGCTCGGACGGGAGCACGATGTCGCGATCTCGCGGGTGTACGACATCGCGGACATCGCCCGGGACCCGCACTACCTCGCCCGGGGGATGTTCCTCGAGTGGGACGACCCGGTGGCGGGCCGCGTCAAAGGCGCCGGGGTCGCCCCCCGGTTCTCGGAGACGCCGGGGGGTGTGTGGCGGGGGGCCCCGTGGCTCGGCCAGGACAACGAGGCCGTGCTCGGGGGCCTCCTCCGCTACCCTGCCGAGAAGCTCGAGAGGTTGCGACGGGACGGGGTGATCGGCGAGCACCCGCCGAAGACGCAGGCCCCCGTACCGAAGCCCCGCCGCTTCCGCCGGGGCGCGTAGATGTCGATCCCCGAGCAGCTCCCGGACGATCCGCTGGCCGGGGAGCTCGACGAGTTCGTCCGGACCCACCGGCTGGCCGAGCGAGCGCGGGAGTTGGACCGCGATCCGCGATTCCCTCGTGCCGAGTTCCGCGCGATGGGCGAGGCCGGCTGGCTCGGCCTCACGTGCGCCGCCGCCGCGGGGGGCCGGGGCCTGCCCCTCCCCCGGGCCGGGACCCTGCTTCACCGGCTCGCCTACCGGACCGGGACGGTCTTCGCCAAGCTGGCGCTCCAACCGGAGTTCTCCTCCGTGCTCGCCGAGCACGGCTCTCCGTCCCTTCGCGAGGCGTGGGTGCGCCCGCTGGCCGAGGGCCGGCGCCTCGTCGGCAACCAGCTCACCGAGCGCGGCGCCGGCTCCGACCCCCGGCACCTCGAGCTCGTCGCCCGTCGCGACGGAGACTCCTACCTCCTCGACGGGGAGAAGACGGAGGTCGCCTTCGCCGAGGACGCGGAGGCGGCGATCGTCTACGGACGGACGGGCGAGGGCCCGTCGGCCGGGATCACGGCGTTCCTTGTACCTCAGGACTCTCCGGGGGTCGAGCGCGAGCGGACCGCGGCCGACCTCGGCGAGCGGTGGCAGCGCCGCGGCACGGTCCGCTACCGGGGAGTGAGGGTCCCCGCCGACCACCGCCTGGGCGAGGAGGGACACGGCTTCGACTACGTGCGGCCGGAGCTGACCCGGGAGCGCGTCCTCCTCGCCGCCATCTACCTTGGTGTCGGGCGGGCGTCGTGGACCGAGGTCGTCGGACATGCGGGCACGCGGACGACGTTCGGCCGGACGCTGTCCGGCCACGAGGCCGTGGCCTTCCCGATCGTCGAGGACGGCGCCCGGCTCGACGCGGCCTGGCTGTACACCGAGCAGACGCTCCGGCGGCTGGGGCAGGGTCAGGATGTCGATGCGGAGGCGGCGCTCGCGAAGTGGATGGCCACCGAGGTCGCGCTGCGGGCGATCGACCATGCGATCCAGTTCCACGGGGGCCGCGGGTATTCGAGCGAACTTCCGCACGAGCAACGGTGGCGGGACGTGCGCAGCGGCGCGATCGCGCACGGTCCTTCCGAGATCATGCACCTGATCGCTGCACGCAAGCTCTGGCCACGTGACCGGCCGGCCAGAGAGGACCCGCCGCCGGGCTAGCGCTTCCCGGCGGTGACACGGGTGCCGGCGCGGCCGGCCAGTGCGGCCGAGAGGGAGGCGACGTTCGTGATGATGAACCGCTTGCCGCCGCGGCGCAGGAAGGAGAGTCCCGCCTCGACCTTCGGGCCCATGCTTCCCTCCCCGAACTCTCCGCGAGCGAGGTAGGACTTCAGTTCACGGGCGGTGATCTCGCCGAGCCATCGAGGGTGCGCGGTCTGGTACCCCACGGCGGCGGCCGGGACGTCCGTGACGACCGCGAGAGTGTCGGCTCCGAGCTCGGTCGCCACCAGCGCCGCCGTCCGGTCCTTGTCGATGACCGCGTCGACCCCTCGGTAGTTCCCGTCCCGGCCCCGAACGACCGGGATCCCGCCCCCGCCGGCGACCACGGGGATGAAGTGGGCGCCGAGACCGGCGTCGAACATCCGGCGGACGGCAGCCCCCTCGACCCATCGCAGGGGCTGGGGCGAGGGGACGAGCCGACGCCAGCCCCCGCGGCTCGGGTCGTTCCGCATCACCCAGCCCGGACGGACCCGCAGGCGCCGGGCCTCCCGGGCCGTGTAGAACCGACCGACCGGCTTGCTCGGGTGGCGAAACGCAGGGTCCCGGGGAGAGACCTCGGTCTGGCTGATGATCGTCACGACGAGCCGGGGAACGTGCCGCCGGCGGAGCTCGGCCCCGAGGACCTGCGCGATCAGGTAGCCGACCTGGCCCTCGGACTCCGCACCGAGGACGTGCATGGGGGGCGCCGGCACCTCGGTGGCCCCGAGCTCGGCCTCCCGCAGCAGGTTCCCCACCTGGGGTCCGTTCCCGTGCGTGAGGATCAGCTCGTGGCCCTGGCGCGCGACCTGTACGAGCGCGGGGACCGTCCTCCGCATCTGACGGACGCTCTCGGCCCACGTCCCCCGCTCATGGGCCCGGAGGATCGCGTTCCCCCCGAGAGCGACGAGGACTCGGCTCATGGCTCGGCCGCTCGCCTCGGTCCGGCCGCGCAGGGGAGAGAGGGCACGAAGGGGTCAGCCCACGGAGCGCTCACGCAGAACTCGCGAAGAAGTACCTCCGGCCCCCTTTGAAGCCCACGCTCGAGTCGGTCCGGGGTCGACTGGGCCGAGCGCTTCGGGGACCGGAGGCCCGGCCGTGGGGCGCTTGGTCGACCGCGTCGGGGGCCTCGAGGAGGGGCCAAAAGCGGCTTAACCCCCTGCGGCTGGCTCCGCCCGTCATGCCCGGCATCTCGAGCCTCCGCGCGAACGCGAATGCGACCTTCACCGCGACGATCACGGCCATCTCGGAGGCGCGCGACGTGACGACCTCTCGGGGCCCCTCCCGGGTCGCCGACGCGACCCTACAGGACGAGACCGGGACCACCACCCTGACGCTCTGGGGCGACGACATCCCGAAGTACAAGGTCGGTCAGAAAGTCACGGTCACCGACGGCTGGGTCAAGGACTTCCGAGGCCGGCTCCAGGTCTCCATGGGGCGCTCGGGCAAGATCACCATCCAACCGTAGGACCCAGGGCGCCCGTCGCCCGGCCGACCCCGCAGCCAACGAGCCAGCCGCCGGCCCCTTCCACTGGAACGGAAACCCATTTCAGGCCGTCGGAAATCGACGGCCATGCCGACCCCCCTGCGGACTCTCGGTCTGGCGGGAGCCGTGCTCATCACGGCCGGGCTCGCGGTCATCGGGTCGGGCTTTCTGAATGATGCTGTCGCCGAGGGTTCGGAGATCAACTGCGAATACAACCCTCCGTCGTCCGGCTGCAGCTCGGTGGCCAGCAACGCGCTGAACGCGAGCCTCGACTCGGAATACTTCCTGGGGGCCGGGTTCCTCGTTGCGGGGGTCGGGTTGGGCCTTGTGCTGATCGCCGCCGTCAGCTTCATGACCCGGTGGCCCCCCGCCGCTCGACCGGGGTACCTTCCGCCGGGCCCACCCCCTCCCTCCTTCCCTCCCGGGGCGCCCTAGACATGGTCGCAACTCCCGGGGGCTGGACCGGTTCCGGGACCTCCCGGAGGCGCCGGTTCGCTTGGGTGAGCGTCATCGCCCTCGTCGCAGGGCTGGTCCTGATCGGCACCTCCATCGTGCTCCTGGGACAGGCGGAGCAGACCGAGGTTTCGTGCCTTGACCAGCTGCCCGGGGGCACCAGTTGCCAGTCCAGCATCAACGCTGCGGAGAACAACACCGTCACTGACGAGGGGATGCTCGGAGTCGGGTTCGTCGTCGCCGGCGTGGGCGGGGGCCTAGTCGCCGCCGTGATCATCGACATCATGGCCCGTCGGGAGGTCGATTTCCCTCTGGGCCCGCCACCGCCCGGCCCCTCGTCCTTCCCGCCCCCTGTCTTTCCCGGGCCCGGGGCCGGCCTGCCGGTCCCCCCGCCGTCGGCTCCTGCGCCCCTCCCGGTCCCCCCGCAACCTCCCTCCCCGCCCGTGAACTGAAGGACCTTCGAGCCCCGGCGGCCGCCGGGAGGGTCAACGGGAGTTGACGGCGAGATGAAGGGAGCCCGGGCGGCTCCTTTTCTTGGAACGGGCATGCAAAGCACCCCCCGCACGATCGTTCACCTTC
>Ga0335078_10000864_pt1 | contig 46195 bp, 33 predicted proteins | sample Lox_Sample_32_FD_206711 | JGI IMG/M metagenome (GOLD analysis project Ga0335078, IMG submission 206711) | Soil microbial communities from Loxahatchee National Wildlife Refuge, Florida, United States - Lox_Sample_3.2 | ecosystem: Environmental > Terrestrial > Soil > Wetlands | place: USA...
GCTTAAAGGAACCTAAGATTCCTCCGGCAATCAATTTGGAGTTCGCACGCAAGAGTTAAGGACAAATCACATGGAACTCCTGAACAAGGCTGTCCCCTTAACAATGCTTACTTTTGTGGTGTCAAGCATGCTGGCGGTGGGGGTGAGTCTCACTGTAGGGCAAATTCTTGCGCCGCTGCGAAATGGAAAACTTATTTCTCTCGCATTACTTGCGAACTTTGTCCTCATGCCGCTCGCCGCCATAGCGATCGCGAGGTTGCTCAGGCTTGACGAGCCTCTTGGTGTAGCCCTGCTTCTGTTGGGTGCAGCAGCCGGAGCCCCATTTCTCCCCAAGCTGGCGGGGATTGCGAAAGGCAATCTTGCCTTTGCCGTGGGGTTGATGGTGCTTCTGATGGTGTTGACGGTGGGTTACATGCCTCTTGTACTGCCATTGCTCCTTAAAGATATTTCCGTGGATCCAACAAAAATCGCACGCTCGCTGGTTCTGCTCATGCTGCTCCCGCTTGGAGCAGGTCTATTGGCAAAGGCTCGCCTTAGTGGGCTTGCTGACCGGATACGCACTTCGCTTAACCGCATCTCGAGTCTCAGCCTGACTCTCCTGATTGTGCTTCTCCTGATGACGAATGTCCGTAATGTAATCGGTCTGTTCGGCACTCGGGGAATCCTGGCGAGCATCCTCTTTCTTGCGGGGGGTGTGGGAATCGGTTGGCTCCTCGGCGGTCCGAGTTTTGGAACAAAAGGCGTGCTCGCCTTGGGCACCGCTCAACGCAATATTGCCGCCGCACTTGTGGTCGGAGGCCAGGATTTCGAGGATCCCAAGGTGCTGGTCATGGTGGTGGTAGTAGCGGTCGTGGGACTGGTGATTTTGATGCCGCTGGCTCGAGTGCTGGGGACCCGAAACACGGTGCAGCCATCCTAGAAAACCTCGGCAGGATTACCCTGTGGCTCCGTCCTAGAGTGAGAAGAATGCGAATCCTGAAGAGCGCAGAATGGGCGTTCCAATCACTTTGCCCAGTTGGCGGGGTGCTGGCCATTACGCTGATTGCTTCTAGCCCGATTCAGGGGCAAGTCCGCGGTGTCTATCCCGTCGGCATGAATGCGACAAATTCGGGTGTTACGCCCGAAGCCGGAATTACCTATTCAAACTTATTCATCTTCTTTTCTCGTGACGAGCAAAAGGATTCCGAAGGGAACACCGTCGCGACCGGCCAAAACTCCATCATGATGGATTTAAACAGTTTCGTTTGGGTAAGCGAAAAGAGAATACACACACTGGGCGGCGCGATATTTTCCGCTTCAGCAACACTGCCGGTGGCAAACAATTCGCTCACTTCCGATGTTGTGGGCACTCTGAGCGCCGGAGGCGGATTCGCGGATTCCTTTTATCAGCCGGTCATTCTCGGGTGGAGGAAGAAACGTGCCGATATTCGCGCCATTTACGGATTCTTGGCGCCTACCGGCCGCTTCGAGGCAGGCGCGAACAATAACGTAGGTTCCGGCTATTGGACCTCCGTGCTTTCCAGCGGACAGACATTTTATCTTTCAGAGAACAAAGCCACGGCGATTTCAGCTTTCGAAATGTACGAATTTCATGGCACCCAAGAGGGCACCGGAGTTCACCCAGGTCAGACCCTCAATTTGGACTACTCGCTAACGCAAGTTTTTCCCCTGAAAGCAGGCTTGCGCCTCCAAATTGGGCTCGTGGGTTACGGCCAGTGGCAGATGACCAACAAGTACGGCCCTACAATTACCTCGGAAGAGGCCGAAGCACACTATAAGGTGAATGGCATGGGGCTCGCCGCCAACGCACTCTTTCCCGGCCGCAAGGCAAGCATAGGCATCAAGTATTTCCACGAATTTGAGTGCAGATCAACATACCAGGGCTACACACTGCAGATCACCGCCGCCATCGCGTTTTAAGCTCCAGAGGCAGCTGCATTTATCTCAAGATCGAGCGTAATTCGTTTCGGGCCAGCACATCCAGAGGGGAAGAACTGGCGGCCATGCATGTTGTCGCGTCATGCTTCACAATCAATTAATTTAAGAAATACTTGATGTTTATTCTCCATGGTGATATAGAAGTTCGCCCTATGCCAGAAATTGCAGCGGAAGCGGGAAGGCCTGACGCCCAACTCTTCTATGATGCCTTCAAGGCGAGCCCCATCGGGATGGCTTTGGAGAACATGGAGGGCAGGCCACTATTCGCGAATCCGGCCCTGTGCGCCATGCTCGGATTTAGCGAGGATGAAATTCGCGGCAAGCACTGCGTCGATTTTTCTCCTCGCGAGGATGCGGCTAAAGATTGGGCACTATTCGAGCAATTACGGGCAGGTTTGCTGAAACGCTATTCTCTTGAAAAGCAGTTTTTCCGTCGGGATGGCTCGCTGTTCCGGGGTCGCCTGAGCATTTCTTTGTTGGAGAGCCGTCCCTACCCGCTTGTCGTCGCAATGGTGGAGGAAATTAGAGATGAAGATGGAGCTCAAGAAGAAGCACCGAAGTCCCAACCAAACCTGGACAGACTGACCGGTCTTCTCGTCCAGGCGCAGGAGGAGGAACGTGCCGAGGTTGCCCGGGAACTGCGCTACAACGTCAATGACCGCCTTATGTCCTTGCTGGCAAATCTGGATCGAATCGAGCAAGATCCGCCCGAATCGGCGGGCGAGAAGAGGCTGAAGATCGGGGAGACTCGCAAAGAACTCCTGGATATCGCTGAAAAAGTTTCCCGGCTGTCGCACCATCTTCATCCATGGAACGTGGAGTACCTCGGTTTGGCGAAGGCTGCGGGCAACATTTGCAAGGAATTCGGATCTCGCGAACGAGTGGAGATCGAATTTGCAGCCGGAAGTATCCCGCAAGAGCCGTCGAAAGAAGTCTCTTTTTGCCTATACCGTCTTTTGCAAATAGCGTTGCCCATTGCGGCCAGGAACAGCGCTTCGCGAAAGCTCGAAGTGTCGCTTTCTGTCCGGTCTGATGAGATGCACCTGGAACTGCGCGATCCAGAGCGCTGCATACAGCCCGCGTCGGTTATGCCAGAAGACGCACCCAATTTCACCGGCGTGATGGAACTCGTGAAGCTATTCGGTGGAGATGTCTCGTTCGACTCTCAGTCTCAGAAGGGAACAACTCTTCACGCCCGTGTCCCTCTTAGTCCCAACGTAATGAAATCTGCACGTCCGGACCGGTAATCACCAAATCAGAATATTTCAACGCTGCAAGGACCAAGCGACTCTTAAGGCGCTGACTTACCGGACATACTGCTCCTCTTACCTGGGATGTCGGGTTCCCCGGAGAATCGGCCTCTGGAAAAGAAACCAGGATGTCCAAATCCGGACCGTTCAAGGACTGTTCAAACCTCAGGACGCTAGAAGCTGAATCGCAGGGCAACTTGCCCGACGCGCGGGTTCACAGAGGTGCTGCTGATGACGCCAAAAGTGGGCGAAGAGTAGTTCGTATCGGGATTCGCAAATTGCGGATGGTTCAGGGCATTGAAGAACTCAGCGCGAATCTGGACCACGCTCTTCTCTCGAGGCCAATCAAGCGACATCGACTTCGAAAAGGCAAGGTCCAAATTTGCCTGGCCCGGGCCATCTACGATACCGGTTCCGCTGTTTCCAAAAGCTGTTCCGATGCCGTCGGAACCTATGATTTGTGGGGCCGTGAAACACGATGTGTTGAAGTAATCGTTCAATTTCGATGCGATCGGCCCTCCGGTCACCAACTGGTTCTTTGAGCAATTCCCGCTCAGTTGTGCGCGATCTTCGCTGATCCCAAAAACGTTATCGGAATTGGTCTGGGCAATCGTCAGAGCGCTTCCGGTCTGAACGGTGATCACAGTGGCTACCTCCCACCCGCCGAGGATCGCGCCTCGGAGTGCGGTCGTTGGGCCGGGAAGCTGCCACGTTTCGCTAAAGACGAATCTGTGGGTACGATCGATGCTCGCTCTTCCCCATCGCTGGCCAGGGGAGTCTTGGTTTCCGAGAGTCAGCCCATTGCCAGAAGATGTTGAGTTGATGTCGGCACCATCAGTGTCCAACGTTCTGGAAAATGTGTAAGAAGCAAGGAACTGTAATCCATGGCTCAGCCGCTTCGTCAGGCTTGCTTCCAGACCGTTGTACCAAGAGCTTCCTTCCGAATCCATTACTTGAAGAGAATCCGGGGGAATACCGAGAATCGGAACTCGTAAAGGAATATTCGCCACGGTATTGGTCATTACACCCCTGATTGGATTTGACGCGGATGCCGATTCCGCCTGGTTGAGCGAAAGCTGACGCACCAAATGTGTTCCCCGAGTGCCGACGTATCCTACCTCCAGCAACCACCCCGGATGCAACTCCGCCTGAACATTCAGCGAATATTGCTGAATCACCGCCGGACGAAAATTGGGTGCGATCGAATAGATGGTTGTCGCCGATGTGGGGGAGTACGCGGGGAAAAAGGGGAATGATTCTGGTGTCGGAAAGGGTTGGGGAAAGGGCTCCTCGAATGTGGCATTTGTGTTTGCGCCTCCCGCATTCAACCGGAACACGGAGTAAGGGGCGCCAAACACATTTTGATAAAAAGCCTGCCCCGTAGTTCTGGAGTGATAAATACCATATCCACCCCTGAGCACAACCGGCGCCGCGTGGTGCAATATCTGCCAAGCGAAACCAAGGCGGGGTGCCAGGGAGTTCTGCCCTTCGCCATAATTCCCAAAGGTGTTGTTTGCCCGCGTTACGCCTGTTGGAAGGATGCCGGGGAAATTCGAAGCTACCATGTAGCCGTCAAGACTTCCGCCGGCAGGCGGGTTGGGATCCGCCTTGCTGAAATCAAAACTGGAGTTTCTGCCAAGCTCGTCACCAAACTGGCCGAGGTGTTCATAGCGGAGGCCAACATTTAAGGTCAAGGACCTGCCCATTCTGTAGTCATCTTCTATGAAACCGGATCCCTCCCACACGCGATAATCACGCTCCGTGAGTCCGAAGGCGTCAAATGAGGCGAAGACATTGCTGAAGGCAGAACCATTGCCGGTTGCGTCGAGGCCAATCAAAAAATCGGGCCAGCTCAGGAAATGCAGGAGGGAACCGAGCCCAACAAGATTTGTATCATCCTGAATTCTGGTTAATGATCCTCCCACGCGCACGCTGTGGGATCCGTGGACAAAACTGAGGACGTCCTCAATCACAAAGCTGTTCTGCGTGATCGTCCGCGGAAATCCCGACGCCATGCTCACCGATCCAAGAATACTCAGGCTTGGCAGCTCATTGTTTTCGCTCATCTCTCCTTCGGCCACTCCCACGTCCGACCATGTAAACGGAGTTACCGCTGCCGTTTGGGCTCTGGTGCGCACGTATCCAATTCTGGCCTGGTTGAGCAAGTTGCTGGAGAACGCGTAGGTGTTCGCCAGGGAGAACACCCGGAAGCCCGAATTTCCGGGACTGGGAAAACCGGGAATGTTCCCTAAAGGATTCAAGCCATTGCCTGTGAATGTAACGGTCTGGCTCTGATTGGAAAGGAAGAATCGCTCTTCGAAATGACTCTTCGGGGAAGCAATATAGTACGCGTTTGCCAAAACCTGGTTTTCCGAGAAGCGGCAAGGCTCCGTAAAGACCGAAAAGCCCTGCTGAGCGAATGGCTTCGACGGGTCAACCGTTTGAGGGGTTGGAATCAGGTATTGCCCGTCGGGGAGTTTGAGGTTCAGAAGCGCCAAGGCAGCGGGGTTAATGTTTGAGCCGTCCGGGTTAACCGCGACTCCTCCTAATGCGCCGTTCATGCCTCCGAAGAGCCGGCCCAACGCTTCGGCGGACCTGTCATTCGTGAGTGGAGGCGTGCTCAGACTGGCCACGCAAGCCGTCCTGGCCTGGCCAGCTGCCAGCCCATTCGTTTGCCGCATACCTTGATAGGACCCGAAGAAGTAGAGCCGCTCTTGTTTGATCGGCCCACCGAAAGTGAATCCGAACTGATTTTGCTTAAGGTCCGGCCGGTCCTGGCCGGTTTCGTTCAGGAAAAAATCGTTTGCATTCAACAGGTTATTGCGCAGAAATTCGAAGAAAGTACCGTGAAACTGGTTGCTTCCGCTCTTTGTGATCACGCTGACATTGGCCCCTGCAAATCGTCCGAAAGCTGCGTCATAAAGCCCGGTTTGGACCTTGAACTCCTTAATCGTGTCCGGGTTGGGAACGGGAATTCCGCCACTACCGGAGGCGCTCCCTTGCACGTCGCTTGTGCTAATCCCGTCCAGCTGAAAATTGTTGTCATAGGATCTTGCCCCGTGAACAAATATTCCGTCATTGGATTTTGCAATCTGCGAGAGCGCCATGCCACCGATTCCAAGCTCCCCCGCGTTGTAAACTCCAACGACTACGCCGGGTGAGAGGCCCGCTATTTGGGCGAAGTTTCTCGTGGCCAGGGGCAAACCAGTGACCCCTCTCTCGCTGACGACTCTTCCGAGGGCCGATGTATCAACTTGAACCATGAACGGGGGTGATGAAACTTGTGCACGCTCATAATGCGCTTCGAGTTCGAGATGAAGCTCGAGGCGAAGAGTCTCGGTCACATGCACCCGAAGATCAGCGACGGCTAAGGGCCTGAAGCCGGTTCTGCTTGCTTCCAGCTCATACGAGCCTGGCGAAAGCGAGGGGAACGCGAATTGGCCATTCTCGTCGGAGAGGGTGGACTTCACCTCTGTCCTGTCTTGATTTGAGAGTTGAATAAGAGCCCCTGGAAGAACAGCGTTGGAGGGATCCAGGGTGGTGCCCGCCACGGCGCCTGTGGAACCAGTTTGGCAATACAGAGGTGCCGAGCACCCGAAACTAACAATGATCAGGGCAAGCCAAACCCCTAGGCGTCCGGGGGGTTGAGAGAGGGAAAGATTCGAGCGTCTGCACACTTCAAATCTCCGCTAGGCTCCATAGACCGAAAAAATTGCGAAACTTCCAGCCCCAGATGCCACTTGGAGACGGACTAGATCTGGGGCACCCCCCTCCGTGGCATTAGAAGTAAAGGATGCCAGCAACGCCCTCAAACCTGTCACTTCTGACAGGGGGCACAAAATACCCTCATGATAGCCTGCGTTTGGTAATGATATTTTAATTTTCTAATAGTAGAATGCTACCACTGGCTTCGCTGTTGTTGCACCAATAACGGTTAGGTACCCATGCAGCTCGTTTTCAAGCCTGCGAGTTCGCAAACGGCGGTTTCTCCCTTGTGGCGGCGTATCCCTTTGTTGCTTGGAATGGTGTTCCTGCTTCAGGGTCCAGCCATAGCCCAGACCAATCACGTTCGGCGCGTCATCCTCATTGATGACCTTGGAGATATCTCTTCGCCCGGCTTTGCAGAAGTTGACCGAGGGATCTACGACGCTTTACAGGAATCGCCGTACCAAGTTGAGCTTTATCACGAGAGTTTGGAAGTTACCTTGTTCCCGGATGAAGTTTCCCAAAGGCGATTTCGCGAACAATTCGATGTAAAGTACTCGGAACGCAAGCCCGATTTGATTATTACCGCAGGGCCGGCGTCCTTCCGATTTATCGCTGAGTCACGGGAAAAGTTTCTCCAGGAAACGCCAGTTGTCTTTTGCGCCGTTATCGGGAAGCTCCCGGAGGAGCTACGGCGTGACATGCAATTTACCGGTGTTTTGGGCCAGCTACACCCGCAGGGGACGCTAACCGCAGCACTTCGCATGTTACCGAACACGAAACACGTGGTGGTTGTGGGCGGCGTTGGCAAGTTTGATAAAGCATTCGAAGCCGTCGCTGAACGGGCCTTCCAAGACCAAAAGTCAGCTGTTGATTTTACGTATCTGACCGACCTGAGCATGCCTGTCTTGCTAGACCGGCTCAGGCATCTGCCTAGCAACACAATTGTCTACCACACTGCATTGTCGCAAGACGCGACCGGGGAACGCTTTATCGATTCAACGCAGGCGCTGCCTTTAATCGCCCGCGCCGCCAACGCTCCGGTGTTTGTCATGGACGATGTGGATCTTCGCGGAGGAACCCTGGGGGGAGACCTGGTGAACTGGTCGAACGATGGCCGGGTCGCCGCGAGAATGGCAGTTCGGATTCTCGATGGAGCGCAAGCGAAAGATATCCCCATCGTCACCAGCGATCACGTGTATATGTTCGATTGGAAGGCGATGCAACGCTGGGGACTGAAAGCGAGCAATCTGCCGCCTGGCAGCATCATCATCGACCGGCCGCTGAGTTTCTGGCAACTCTATGAACGATATGTGATTCCGGGTGTGCTGGCGCTGTTCACCGAAACGCTGGTCATTTTTGCGCTTCTCTGGCAACGCGCAAGGAGGCGGCAGGCCGAGGTTGCGTTACGCCAGAGCCAATCGCGTTTGCAGGGCATCGTCGAATCCGCTATGGATGCCGTGATCGCGGTGGACGAGGAACAGCGAATATTCGTTTTTAACGCTGCCGCCGAGAAGATGTTTGGCTGCTCGGTGCGCGATGCACTTGGGAGCTCGATGGATCGATTCCTTCCTGAACGCTTTCGGGCAGCCCACCCCTCGCATATACGACGCTTCGCAGACACCCGGACCTCCACGCGGGCGATGAGTGCCAGCGGGTTGCTATGGGGCTTGCGCGCCAATGGCGAAGAGTTCCCCATCGAGGCCTCGATTTCTCAGTCGGAAGACCGCGGCAGAAAACTCTTCACCGTGATCATTCGGGATGTCACGGAACGCAAGCAATCCGAAGAGGCCAGATTCCGGCTTGCAGCAATCGTCGAGTGCTCTGATGATGCGATCACCTCATTGGACCTGGACTGCATCATCACCAGCTGGAACGTCGGCGCGGAACGCATGTATGGATTCACCCAGGCAGAAGCAGTGGGAAAGCCGATCGATCTCATCATCCCTCCCGAGCTGCGTCAGGAAGAGGGCGAACTTTTGAGGCGGGTGCTGCAAGGAGATATTACCGAACGCTATGAGACTGCCCGGAGAACGAAGAAAGGAGAACGAATCGACATCTCCGTGTCTATTTCCCCTCTCCGCGACTGGACCGGCAAGGTCATTGGTGTCTCCAAGATTGCCAGGGACATTACTCTTGCCAAGCTGGCGGAAGCTGCCTTACGCGAAAGTGAAGGGAGATTCCGTCTAATTTCCAACGCTGCTCCCGTGATGATCTGGATGTCCGGCACGGACAAGCTCTGCAACTATTTCAACCAGTATTGGCTGGAGTTCACCGGCCGGAGCTTCCGCGAGGAATTGGGAAATGGATGGACGGAAGGCGTTCACGCCGACGATTTGGAGCAATGCTTTCAGACCTATTCCGAAGCGTTTGATCGGAGAGAGTCTTTTCGGATGGAATATCGGCTTAGGCGTGCCGACGGAGAATACCGGTGGGTGTTCGATCAAGGAGTCCCACGATTCACTCCCGATGGTTCCTTTGTCGGTTACATCGGCTCCGCCATTGACGTGACAGAACGAAAGCGGGCGGAGGAGGCTCTTTCCACCGTGAGCCGGAGATTGATCGAGGCGCATGAGGAAGAGCGTACCCGGATCGCCCGAGAACTCCACGATGATATCAGTCAGCAGATCAGCATCCTGGGCGTAAATCTGCAGCTCTTGAGGCAAGAACTTCCAGCTTCAGCGGTGGCGGCCAGCCGGCACCTCGCACAAATGGACGAACAAGTTTCTGGTCTTGCGAGCGATGTGCACGGGCTGTCGCATCGCCTGCACTCCTCCAAGCTGGAGTACCTGGGGATCGCGTCAGCGGCTTCCAGTTTCTGCAGGGAAATATCTGCGAAGCAAGGCGTGGACATAGCCTTTCATTCCTATGGACTCCCAAAAGACTTGCCGCAGGAGGTCAGCCTTTGTCTTTTCCGAGTCCTTCAGGAATCTGTCCAGAATGCGATCAAACATAGCGGCTCAACGTATATCGAAGTTTCGCTCATCGGTGCGTCGAATGAGATCGAACTCAACGTACATGACTTCGGAATTGGATTTGACCCCGAAATGGCGGTCACCGGGAATGGGCTCGGCTTGAGCAGTATGAAAGAGCGCATGAAACTGGTTAACGGCAAACTGTCGATCGACTCAGAGATGGGTAAGGGAACCACTATCCAAGCCCATGTTCCCCTAAATTCCGGAATCGCGCAGACCGCGAGTCTGGCCAGTTAAATCTCCGCACTGGTGAGGGTGGCCGCAGCTGCGTGTCGCGCCCGTCCGACCAGTTGTTTTCTGCCCTGACACTTCTCGAGACGAAATTCAACAGCTCTCATTTGAAGGCGGAAATGCCACCATTCGGTCGCTGGCAATATTGCCAGTGGGATTCGTCTCCGCGTGGGTCTAAAAATTTGATCACAAATGAAGTCCGACCCCTGAAACCCAAATGCAGGCTTGGGGGGCTCCCTACTCCCCAAGCCCTGCCCCCTTGGAGAGCTGACCAAAAAGACTGGATTATGGGAATCGACGATGGTTAGCTCCATGGTCGTGATCGTGCGGACCGATTCCTTTGTTTACTTGCCCCCCCCGGGATTTTCATTCGAGATTTATTGCTTGCCCTGAACTTGCCGCTCCAATGGGCAGACTCGGGCGGACTCAAGGATTCAGCTCCATCGTTGTTCTGTTAGTTCTTACAGTTGCAGCTACACACTCCGAATCGTAGGTTCATGGCCGAGAAGGAATTCCGTAGGCGCGGCCAGATGGAAAAGCAGACGGCCTCGCAGGCGGGCAGGCAGAATGGCTGACGCAGCTTGACAAGACAACGAGCACGTCTCATGTCGGCGGCTTCTCGCTCCTTACGGATATCACGATGATCGAGACTTTCAAACCTAGGCGTGGATGTGGCGTAAGGGTGTGCGGACGAGCTTGCCTTGGTGCGATTGAAAAGCTTAATGCGCGGTGAAGATTCCCGGACTCGTCAGGTTCGACGGGGCGGTAAGGAGTAAAAGTAGCCATGGATCGGGACTTAAGGCTTTTGGCTGGAGCCATTCGAAATACGCTTGCCATTGTCTGTACGATCGGACTGCTACCCGGCGAGGCGCCGGCCTATACGTTGACATCTCCTTCCGCGCAGGCGTCGTCAACGCAAGATCAAGCTGCGAAGATTCCGCCTGATCAATTGGATTCCCTGGTCGCGCCAATTGCGCTTTATCCCGACCAACTGCTGGCGCAAACGCTCGCAGCGTCCACCTATCCTCTGGAAATCATCCAACTGCAGCAGTGGTTGACGAAAAATCCTGGGCTCAAAGACAAGGCGCTGGCAGATGCAGTAGAGAAGCAGCCCTGGGATCCAAGCATTCAGGCGCTCGCCGCGCTTCCCGAGGTGGTGAAACGTTTGGCAGATGACATCCAGTGGACAACGGACCTGGGCAATGCGTTCCTGGCGCAGCAAGGGGACGTTATGGATGCGGTGCAACGCATGCGCAAAAAGGCTGAGGACACCGGAAACCTTAAAACGACCGAGCAACAGAAGGTCGAAACGAAAGTGATTGAGAGCAAGAGCGTCATCGTGGTGGAGCAGGCCAATCCGCAAGTCGTGTACGTGCCTTCATACGATCCCGTCGTTGTGTACGGCCCCCCTATCTATCCTTACCCTCCGATTTATTATCCGCCTGCTGGATATTACGCCGCGGGGGTGGCGATCTCGTTCGGCGTCGGAGTGATGATGGGGGCATTCTGGAGCGGGGGGTGGGGATGGGGCTGCGGTTGGAGCAACAACAACATCAACATAAATAACAACAACAATTTTAACCGGAATTCGAATATCGGCGGCGGCAATCGAAATAATATCGGAAGCGGAAATCGTCCATCGAATCTGCCCAGCCGCGGCGGAAACTCGAACTGGAAGCATAATCCTCAGCATCGTGGAGGAGCGCCGTATCGTGACCGGGCGACCGCGGACAGATTCGGCGGAACGACGCGGGGAGACTCTCTGTCCAATCGGCAATCGAACGCCAGACAACAGGTTGGCCGGCAAGGAGGAAATCTTCCGAGTAATCGAGCGGGCGGCGGGAACCTCGGCAGTCGGACTGGGGCTGGAGGTGTCAGCAACCGGGGCGGCGCAGGAGTTGGTGGCAGCGGAAGCACGGGCGGTGGAGCGAATCGTATCGGGAGCAGGGACGTTTCACGCGCGGGTGGCGGAAATCGCGACGCCTTCGGAGGGGGTTCGCGAGGGAGCAGGGGCTATAGCGGATCAAGCGCTCGTGCCAGTGGCAGTCGTGGCGCCTCCAGCATGGGATCTCGTGGCGGCGGTGGCTCTCGAGGAGGCAGTCGTGGCGGGGGACGGCGCAGATAATCAATCTGGGGCGTTGAACATGACAGGCTGGAGCAACAGCATGAAGACACAACCAACACATCGAGGATTCGTGATGAGTCTCTGCACTCTGTCAGTTCTGTTGTGGCTTTTTCTGCTAGCGCCATTGCCTCTCGCGGCGCAACAACCCTCCACAAAAGCCGCGCCCGTTGCCAGCCCAGTGGGAGCGAGGGCGTTTGACACTCCGCAACTCGCCGCCAAGGAGCTGATCGCCGCGGCCGAGAAGTTTGACGTCGGTGCGCTTGAGGAAATCTTTGGTCCCGCCGGCGACGATATCGTTCTCTCCGGTGAATATCCGCAGGATAAACAAAGGGCTACCGACTTTGCAGCCCAGGCCCGCGAAAAAAATAGCGTGTCGGTGGATCCGAAGAAAGCGAACCGCGCGTTTCTGCTGGTGGGCGATGAGGACTGGCCATTCCCCGTGCCGCTCGTCAAAGTGGGTGCCAAATGGCATTTCGATGCCCAAGCCGGCCGTGAAGAACTTCTTCACCGGCGAATCGGCAGCAACGAGTTGGATGCCATTGATATCTGCCACGGTTATGTCGAAGCGCAATATGATTATGCGTTTGAAAAGCGAGAAGGCTATGCAGTGAACCAGTATGCCCAGCGGATTATCAGCACTCCCGGCAAGCAGGATGGACTGGCTTGGCAAAATGCGGATGGAAGTTGGGGTGGCCCGGTAGGCGAAAAGATTGCCCAAGCGATCGAACAGGGCTATTCACCAAGTGCACAGCCGTACCACGGCTATTTTTTCAAAATCTTGAAGGGGCAGGGACCCGCGGCCCCGCTCGGCCAATTAGACTACGTGATTGAAGGAGCAATGATTGGAGGCTTCGCGCTTGTGGCTTCGCCAGCAGAGTACGGCGAGACTGGAATCAAAACTTTCATCGTCAGCCAAGACGGGGTTGTCTTCCAGAAGGATTTTGGTCCCAACACCCTCAAAGAATTTGTGAACATGGAGCGGTTCAATCCAGATCCCTCCTGGACACCGGTCCTCGATCAATGAAGGGAAGATTTGGTCGGAAATGCTTCAGGGAGGTTGGTCCTCGGAAATATTGACTCTTACAGGAGCAAATTGGCCACGCGGTCGGAGATGACTTTTGTGGCGCGTTGTTTTTTGCCCGGTTTAGGCCTTTAAAGCCCCTCTGCGAGCTCTTCGGCAGATTTCTGGGCAAGAACCGAAGGGTGAGCCTCGTTGAAGAAAATAAGAGTACCAAGAGTTTCAAAGGCAGCCGAATCTGGCCGCCTCTTCAGCAAGCAAGATCGTCACGATTCTTTGTGCCTTCCTTAAGCGAACACAGATTGCATTCGGCCTCTCGGACGAAACGCTTACGCGATGGGTTTGAACTGTCACTTTTGACAGCTTCGACAGATGCTCAGAACTCTTAAATTCTCAGCGATTCCAATTGGATCTCTCGGATTCGATGGATACGAGACTCAGGGCGAATGGGAACAGTCGGCCCGTGGGGAGATGGAGATGCTGGATAGTGTGGGCGTTGACCCCAGGGTATTCGACGATGCCGAGGTGATTGCGTTGCTTCGCGAGACGCAGAATGAAATCGCGAATTACGGCGAATCCAACGAACTCAACCTCCTCGTCCGCGATTTCGCCATGGAGTTGGTGAGACGGCGAGTCTTCGCGAAAGTTGAGTTTCTTCGACTGATTGGACGGAACGAACCGGCTTAGACCCCTCAGGTTTTCTCTCATTGTGATGTGCGGGGAAAGCGGGTCGAATCTGGAATCATGCCGGATCAGCCCGCCTCCTGAGGCATATCGCCGGATTCTCGGAGATGTGGATCCAACGGGAATGGCACTTGAGCAAGGGCTCTGCTTCGCTCGCGCCTCCATGCCGTATGAATTCGCAAGGGTGAAGTCATTCTAGGGAATCGTCAGAATTGCGGCGTGCCTGTACGGGCCCCATGCTTGAGGGAAAAAAACCACATTTCTCTTGGACGCCCGTATTAAGAGGACGAAATAAACTCTAGTTTCTGTAAGTTTTGACAGTAGTGGACCTATTACGTGTCTTCTAGTCTGCGAAAGTCCACGTGTGGTTCCCTTCGGATCGCGACATCGCGTTCTCCGACCCAAACCCTCGTGGCAATCTGAGATTCCAATGGTTTGCAGCCTCAAGCACTCAAAGGTCTAGGCGGCTGGAGGAAGGCAATGAAATTCAAAATTGCGGTATTTCTCGCAATGACATTATTCCTGGGATACCTGGCGTCGGCCCAAGAGGCCCCCAAGGCAGAAGTTGGGTTGGACTATTCGTTCATGCGGTTCAACCCGGAGAACAGCGACATCGTCAGTGGCTTCTCGTTAAATGGTGGGGGCGGTGATGTCACCTTGTATGTCAACAGATTCTTTGGGATCAAAGCCGAGTTTCAGGGATATGGCAGTCTTACAAAAACCTTTAATTTCCCTGCTACGGCTGATAGCCCCTGTCCACTGGGGTGCACGGTTGTAGCTGACGGAAATCTGTTTACTTATAACGTGGGTCCGGTGTTCAAATACCGCAGTCCGCACTTCGAGCCCTTCGTGGAGACGCTGTTTGGAGGAGCCCATTCCAATACTTACCAGAATCTGTTCAAAGCTTGTCAAACTGGGTGCACGACCACCAACAACCCGAGCAATAATGCCTTTGATTTCGTCATTGGCGGAGGCATAGATATTCCTATCACGAGTCACTTCTCCATCCGGCCCGCCCAGTTCGACTATGTGCTTACCCGCTTTGGAAACGGCTTTACTCACGGCAACCAGAATCAGAGCAACCTCCGCTACCAAGCCGGTATTGTTTTTCGCATCGGCGGTGCCCCGGCTCCTCCTCCGAACCGTCCGCCAACAGCGTCCTGCTCCCCCAATCCGTCCCAGGTGATCGCGGGTTCCGGTGACAGCATCATGGTTCGGGCAGCTGCTACCGACCCTGATAACGATACTCTTACGTACACTTGGACAGCCACAGCGGGTACGGTGGACGGCACGGGGCCGGAAGTTCGTTGGAGTCCGGGAGACGCGAGCCCGGGCACTTATTCTGTAACCGCGCGGGTGGATGATGGTCGTGGAGGCACGACATCCTGTTCAGCGGAGGTTCACGTCGATCCTCGGCCGAACCGTCCACCGGTCATGAGCTGCTCTGCAAATCCGAGCACAGGTCACCCGGGTGACCGTATTCACATCGTTGCGACCGCCAGCGACCCCGATAACGACCCGCTCTCGTTCACTTGGCGTCCGAATGGAGGGCAGATCGTTGGAACCGGTGCCGAGGTCGATCTCGATACCACGGGTCTTTCCCCGGCGCAATATGTCGTGACAGGCCGAGTAGAAGACGGGCGCGGCGGTGCAGCAGACTGCAGGGCGGAGATTACATTAGAAAATCCTCCACCACCGCCAGCTGTCGAGGAGAGACTGGCCATTCGAAGCGTTTATTTCCCGACAGCACTTCCATCCGCGGGAAAACCGGATGTGGGTTTGCTGGGCAGCCAGCAGGCGACTCTTACATCCCTGGCAAGCGACTTCAAAGAATATCTGGCGAGCCGTCCGGATGCTCACTTGGTTCTTGAGGGCCATGCGGATCAACGGGGCAGCGCGGAATTTAATCAGGCTCTTTCTCAGCGGCGCGTCGAGATCGCCAGGCGCTTTTTGGTGGATCACGGCATCCCCGAGGCCAACCTGGAGATAAAAGCCCTTGGGGACGAACACAACATGAGCTCTGACGAGGTGAAACAGCTCGTCGACGAAAATACGAGCCTAACCCCGGAACAAAAAGACAAGATAATGAAGAATTTGAAAATCGTCACCCTTGCCCAAAACCGGCGAGTGGACATCACGCTCAGCAGCACAGGACAACAATCGATTCGTCACTTCCCGTTCAATGCGGGAGACGCGCTAACTCTTCTCAGCCCAAAGGTCGGCGGTTCGAAGCCGACCGCCAAAAAGAAGCCTTAGGGCTAGGGCTGGTCAAGCAACTTTATTGGCAAAACCAGACGCTCTTTGCTGTCAATGAGGAAGACCTGGCTGTAAGGCCGAGCTACGGTCTTCCTTCGGCCAACGGAAAGCTGCCCGGCCAAATCTCGCCCAGTTCCATGGAATACTTGAGCTGGAATGCCAGGAGCTGGAAGAACAGCTTCTAAGTGTTGTCTCACGATGGGGCCAGAAATCTACATAGAGTCCCAGGATGCAGGCCCGCTTCCCCGCGCCTCGACGCCGCGGAGCCAGAATCAACTCGCTGCAGACAGTGAACCTGATCTCGACCGTGAGCCTATTCCCGGCGGACACCATGTTGTGCATCCAGATCTTTGATAGCGCCAGGTTGCAACGCTCGTTCGCGGGTTCATCTGCGTCTGCGCCGCCATGGTGCAGGAAGTGACGCGCGTTCGGAGCTGGGCAAAGAATTCATCGCCTGGGGAGAGTAATCAGAAACAAAACTCAGATGACGGCCTTTCGCAATCTCGCCGTACCCTGAGACTATGCTGCTTGCGAATTGCCCAATAGCGTTCGCAGACGCCTGCGTGCTCGGTGGAGTTGAGATTTCGAACTGCCGACGGAATATCCCAGAATCTTGGCGATTTCCCAGTGACGGTAGCCCTGCACGTCGTGAAGAACAAACGCCGACTTGTAGCCTTGCGGCAATAAATCAATCGCAGCCTGAAGATCAATCTGACGCGGCAGGTCACCGAAGCGCTGGCCGGAGGATTCAATTTTGGCCTCGGCGGTGTCGTCGAGCTCCAGCTGGCTCCAGGCGCGCTTGTTTTTGCGAAATTGCATGAGCACTGTGTTGATGGTCAACCGGTACAACCAGGAAGAGAAGGCTGAATTTCCACGAAACGTGTGCATTTTGCGGAAGACTCGAACGAAAACGTCCTGGGTTGCGTCCTCCGCTTCGACCGGACTTCGTAGCATCCGCAGGCAGGTACGGTGGACGAGCCCACGATAGTTCCGATACACGCCCTCGAAATCATTCTTCTCGAACTGATGGAACGCATTGTGGTCTCGAGATAAAATCGCGGTTTTTTCTGTTCTAGGTTGTCGCATGTTTTCACGTCAGAGACACGTTATATGCCGGGCCGCTCGGGAGACACTGACAAAAATGACAGGGACAAACTGATCGGAGACCGATCCGGGCTCTCAACGGCAAAGTTGCGAGTCACTTTGTGGCCGGACGATAGTCGGATCGCTTTCTTCAGTTCTGAGAGCTGCGGCCTGAGCGATTGACAGGAACCGGGGGGTGGCGTATATGGGACGGCAATTGCATCACTGGGGGCCCTATGCGTGCGAGACGAGTGATCCGGTCCGTCGTGTTCGCTTGTGCGGCTCTATATTCAGCGTGCATTCCTCCCTTTCAAGCACAGATACGCTCGAAGACGACCATCGCCGTAGATGTCGATCTCGTTCAGATACCCGTTGTCATTTTTGACGAAAAAGGCGAGGTTGCCACGAACCTGGAGAAGACCGACTTTCGGCTATTCGACGATGGAATCGAACAGAGAATTCTGTATCTTGACAAAGAACGAGTCCCCGTTTCATTTGTCGTCCTCGCGGACCTGAGTTCCAGCATGACCGCAAAAATCCCGTTCGTTAGGGAGGCGGCGCTTTCATTATTTGATTCGCCGGAAGAAGAAAATCGGTACCAGGATGAATACTCCTTCGTGGAGATTGGAAAGCGGCCCAAAACGCTTTTGGCCTTCACTCATGACCAGGAGGATTTGGAGAGGAGACTGCCGCTTCTCTTAAGGGACACCAATGAGAGCACCGCCCTCTTTGATGGGATCTGGTTAGGGGTACGCACCGCGAGGGAGGATGCAATCAACCGCCATCGCGCGATGATTATCATCACGGATGGCGGAGATAACCACAGCCGCTATAACCTGAAAGAGACCAGGAGTCTTCTGGAAGAAGTTGACATGCCGGTTTTTGCCGTGATGGCCGGACCGACTTTTGAACTTCCCAGAATCTTTCGGCCGTCTCAGAAGAAACGCGATCCGTTTCCCTGGGGAAAGCAGACAGGGCCTCAGTTCCCCGATTTGCCCATTGGAGTGTCGGGAGACGACTACATCGGTCCGGCGGAAAGGCGAGGACCCCATAATATGCAAGAACTGACGGAGACAACAGGCGGAGGAGTATTCACAGCTCGCCATGAAGAAGATCTGGCTCGAATCGTCGGTACGATTGGACTGGCCGTTCGATACAGATACGTTCTCACCTACAAACCGGTTCACGGCGACGGATTTCCACATACGGTGCAAAACGTCGAAGGAAAATCCGTCACACACAAGGTCTGCGTGCAACTTTACCCGACCGAGAAATTCAAGAGATACAGTTTTCCCTATTATAAGCGCAGCTACCACAGCATCGAATGACGTGAAGATAGGGACTACCGGCTGGGCGGCGTGGCTTGCAGCTGGTCCTTGGACGGTGTGTTGCCGGCAGTCGGGGATTTCGGGCCGGCCCAGTCCGCGTCACTAAGGTTCCAGCCGCCGCCAAGAGCGCGATAGAGATCAACCAACGCCAACTTGCGACCGAGATCGTAGTTCACCATAGTGCTCTCAGCCGGATACAACTCAATCTGTGCATCCACGATTTCGAAATAACTGGAGAGTCCGCTGTCGTAACGAATGGTGGAGAGCCGAACAGAATCACGGTAAGCCTCCACCGATCTCTGTTCCTCCAGGTATGCTTTTGCCAGTTGTTGATGAGCCGAGAGGGCCGTGGAAACTTCGCCGAACGCTTGAGTTACCGCCTTTTCAAATGTGATCCGGGCCTGATCGCGCAAGGCAAGTGAAGCGCGGTATTCGTTTTTGAGGCGCCCGCCGGTGAAGAGGGGTCCAGCCAAACCGCCGGCGATGGTCCAGGCCTTGCCGGTACCCGTAAGTTCAGAGAGTTGCGGACTTGCCCCACCCAACAGTCCTGTCAACGAGATTGTCGGGAAAAAATTGGCTTTGGCAACTCCTACATTCGCGTTCGCTTCAATGAGATTCTGTTCCGCTTCACGCAGGTCGGGCCGCCGCTCCAAAAGTGTTGAGGGCAAGCCGGCCGGCACGTCGGGAGGATCGTTCTGCTCGGCGAGCGTGGCGCCCCGGGTAATCGGGCCAGGATTGCGGCCGAGAAGCAGGTCCAGCGCGTTCTCCTGCGCGACAATTTGACGTTCGAAATCCGGAATCGCTGCGGCTACGTTCGAAAGAGCTGCCTGAGCTCGTGCAACTTCTAGCCCCGAAGAGGCTCCGCCCTCAAACTTTCGCTGAAACAGATCGAGGGTTTCTTGAAAGCTCGCGACAGTCCGGCGCGCAATGGCCAACTGCTCATCGAGAGCACGCAACTGAAAATATCCTCCGGCAACATCCGAGAGGACCAGGAGGCGAACATCCCGACGGCCTTCCTCACTGGCGAAGTAAGCTGCTCGCTGGGCCTCATTGAGCTTCCGGATACGTCCAAAAAGGTCAATCTCCCAATAAGCGCTGAAATTGTATGAGTAGTAGGTATGGTTTGGAACGGTGGGCGATTCCTGCCCGCTGATGCCCGCGCCGTATCCGACTTGGGGATAATACTGAGATCGGCTGATGCCAAGTAACGCGCGCTCTTGCTCTACCCGCGCAACGGCCAACTGCAAGTCATAGTTATTTTTCAGTGCTTCGCGGACAAGTTCCTGTAATGCCGGGTCCTTAAACAACTCCCACCAGGCCATATCCGCTGCGGAAGTCGAGGTTGCCGCCTGGCCAGCGTAGAAGTTGGCTGGAGGCTGGACCGGGGGCCGGTTGTACTTGGGACCAAGTGTGCAGCCCGCCAGGAGAAAGGGGAGCGCACAGACCGCATAGATCCTTCGCATCAGTCGTGTTCTCCTTCAAGTGCAGCAGGTCTAAACTGCTCAACAGCGTGCTTCTCCTTTTTCGTGGCAAGGCGTTCGACGACCACAAATAGAACTGGAACGAGGAAGATTCCCAAAACGCTCGCGGCAGCCATCCCTGTGATGACGGAAGTTCCCAGAACTTTACGGCCAATCGCGCCCGCGCCTTTGGCGGTCCAGAGAGGAACGCAGCCAAGAATGAAGGCGAAGGACGTCATCAAAATGGGCCGCAGCCGCAAACGGGCACCTTCGAGGGCGGCGTCGACAATACCTTTGTTGTGATTCTTCTGCTCAAGGATGGCGAATTCGACAATCAGGATGGCGTTTTTCGCCGTGAGCCCGATCAGCATGACGAGGCCGATTTGGGCAAAAACGTTGTTATCTAACTTGCGCAGAAGCAAGCCTGCGTTGGCTCCCAGCACGGCCACAGGAACCGACAAGAGCACGCTGAAAGGGAGCGACCAGCTCTCGTACAAAGCGGCCAAGATGAGAAAAACGCAGAAAATGGACATGCCGAAGACAATCGCCTGTCCCCCTTCGGCTTTATTCTCCTGGTAAGACATATCGCTCCAGGCATACCCCATGCCTGCCGGCAGAACCTCGGCCGCGATTTGCTGCATAGCGGCCATCGCCTGTCCAGAGCTGTATCCTGGTGCGGGAGACCCGTTGATCTGAATACTCCGAAACAAATTGAAGCGGTTCGTATACTCGGGTCCGGACACCCGCTTTACGGTGACCAGAGAGGCCAGAGGCGTCATTTCGTTCTTTGCGTTCCGCACGTAGAAATCGTTTATTTTGTCGACGCTCGTCCGGTACTCAGGCTCTGCCTGCAAGTAGACTTTCCACTGCCGTCCAAAACGGTTGAACTGGTTGACATAGGCCCCACCTAGGAAAGCTTGGAGCGTCTGGTAAACCTCGCCAAACTGCAAGCCCTGTTTCAGTACGCGGTCCTGGTCAACCTGCACGTAGAGTTGCGGAACTGAGGGTCGAAAAGTGGTAATGAGTGGACCCAGCTCCGGGCGCTTCCGGGCGGCTTGAACCACTTTATCCAAGGCATCTGTCAGCTGCTGAACGGTGCCGGCAGAGCGATCCTGCAGCATAAACGTAAAGCCGCCGGCAGTTCCGAGGCCGGGAATGGCCGGCGGGCCAAAAGCAAAACCAACAGCTTCTGGGATTTCCTGGCGCATTTTCTGGTTCAGTGTGCGCATCAGTCCTTCAGCGGAAAGTTCCGGGCTATGACGCTCCTCCCACGGATCGAGCTGAAGGAAATAGAAACCGGTATAACTGGCGGAAGTATTCGAAAGAAGGCTGAATCCGGCGATCGCGTCATACCCCTGAACGCCATGAGTATGTGCCAGGATGTCATCCATCTTCCGCATGACCGCGTCCGTGCGCTGCAGTGAAGCCGCATCGGGAAGCATGATCTGGATGAACGCGTATCCTTGATCCTCTTCCGGAATGAAGCTCGAGGGGAGGCGCTTCCCCATACCAACAGCGATGACTGAAACCCCCAAGAGTAAGATCAACGCGATGCCCCAGCGACGGATGAGGACGTGGCTCCAGTTTACGTAGCCCCCCGTCATTTTCAGGAACCAGCGATTGAACCAGGCGAAAAATTTTCCAACAGGTCCCTTCGATTCCTTCTTTGGCCGAAGCAACATTGCGGAAAGGGCCGGAGAGAGCGTCAACGCATTGAAGGCGGAGACCAGAACGGAAATCGCGATCGTAACCGCGAACTGCTGATTCAACAGTCCTTTGATTCCGCCCATGAACGCCATGGGAATGAAAACAGAGGACAAAACAAGAGCAATGCCTATAACGGGAGCAGACACTTCTTCCATCGCCTTGATGGTTGCTTCTTTCGGCGACAGCCCGTGTTCGATGTTTAGTTCGACGGCCTCAACCACAACGATGGCATCGTCCACCACGAGCCCGATGGCGAGAATGAGCCCAAAGAGAGAAAGCGTGTTGATCGAGAAACCCAAAATCGGAAACACGGCGAAAGTGCCGATGAGTGATACCGGAACGGCAAGCAAGGGGATAAGCGTCGCTCGCCACCCTTGAAGGAATAGAAACACCACAATAATGACCAGAACAATGGCCTCGCCCAACGTCGTAATGATTTCTTTCATTCCCTCTGTGATGGGGAGGGTTGTGTCCATGGAAACGACGTAGTCGAGATCTGGGGGAAAGTTGGTCTTGAGTTGCTCCATTTGCGCTTTGACTTGTTTCGCTACGGCCAGAGCATTCGACCCGGGTGCCTGATAAATCGCGATAATGACCGCTGGTTTGCCGTTGTAGCGCCCGATCTGCTGATAGACGAGCGAACCCAGTTCGATCCGGGAGACGTCTTTCAAGCGCACTGTTGACCCATCGGGATTCTGGCGAACAATGATGTTGCCAAATTCTTGCGCGTTCACGAGGCGGCCAGGGGCACGGACCGCGTATGTAAACTGCTGTCCCTTGGGAGCGGGTTCGCCGCCGATTTGACCCGCGGGATTTACGGCGCTCTGCTGTTGCACCGCGTTGATCAGATCCGTGACTGTGAGTCCGAGCTTGGTGAGCTGATCGGGTTTCACCCAGACGCGCATGGCGTAGTCAGACGCGCCGAAGTTGGTAACCTGCCCCACGCCGGGGACACGCAGGATCGCGTCGTTGACGTTGATGGTCGCGTAGTTTCCCAGAAACTGTCCGTTGTAAGATCCGTTCGGCGAATAGACGGACAGCACAAGAAGGGGCAGCCCCATCAGCTTCTTGACGGTCACACCGTACTGATTCACGGAAGTGGGGAGATTCGGACTAGCCTGGGAAACGCGGTTCTGTGTGTTCACTTGGTCGATATCAACGTTGGTTCCCACATCAAAGGTGACCTTGAGGTTCATGGTCCCGTCGTTAGCGTTTGTGGACATCATGTAGAGCATGTTGTCCACGCCGTTCATCTGCTGCTCAAGCGGGGTCGCAACCGACTGTTCGATCGTCAGCGCATCCGCGCCGGTATAGGTTGCGGCCACATTCACCTGAGGAGGGACGATATCGGGGAGTTGCGCGATAGGCAGCTTTGCCATGGACACCAGACCAAGAACCACAGTGAGGATTGCAATGACGATGGCGACGATTGGCCGGTTTATGAAAAATTTCGCCATGGTTAGTTCCCGGCCGACCGGTCTTTGGCCTGAGTGTCTTTGAAAGGAGCCGGGGCAACGACCATGCCGCTTTTCACGCGCTGCAAGCCATCCACAATGATCTTTTCCCCGGCCTGCAGACCGGAATTGACGACCCACATATCTCCGAACTGCGGGCCCAGTTGAACGGGCTTCGTGGTGGCTGTGTTATCCGCGGCGACCACTCCGACCAGGTACACCCCCTGCAGTTCGGAGACGGCCCGCTGAGGAATCAGGAGCGCGTTCTTCAGCAATTCGGTGACAGCACGAATCCGCGCATACTGGCCCGGACGCAAGACGTTGCCCGGATTGGGGAACTCCGCTCGTATCTGAATTGTTCCGGTAAGCGGATTCACTTCGCGGTTCACAAAAAGGCCACGGCCACGCTCCGGGTAAACCGTACCGTCCCCGAGAATCAACTCGAGATTCGCCGCGGCGGCCCGGCCTGTCTTTTCACGTACAAACCGGAGGTAGTCTTGCTCCGTAATGCTGAAATCCACATAGATAGGATTGACATTCGAAATGGTTGTCATAGTCGTGAGGGGAGTCATCAGATCGCCGATCTGGACCTTGGAGATTCCGGCAATCCCGGAGATCGGCGCGGTCACCGTGGTCCAACCCAGATTCAGCTTCGCATTGTCCAGGCCTGCTTGATCCGCACTCACTTGGGCGGTACCCGCTGCCTCGGCGCTCCTCGCCTTGTCGAGTTCAGCTTGGCTTACGGCCTTTTGTTGGACCAACGGTGTATAACGGCGAACATCGATGTTTGCCTGGTCCAGTGCAGCTTGGGCGCGCGCAAGGTCACCCTGCGCTTGCTCGACGGCGGCCTGGGCCTGTCTTTTATCCAATTGGTAGAGTGGTTGCCCTTTCTCCACATAAGAACCATCTTTGTAGAGTTGGCTGATCAAAAATCCACCCACCTTCGGACGAATGTCGGCGTCTATGTTGCCGGCCATGGTCCCGACCCACTCTTGGTGGACGGGAACGTCTTTTTGGACAACCGTGGTGACTGTGACTTCCGGAGGCGGAGGAGCTGGTTTCTCATTCGTCGAGGAACAGCCTGCGGAGATTGCGAGGGAGATCAGAAACAGCGGGCCAAGGCGAGACCACGATTTGGGGATAGAGGCGCGTGTTGTATTCCCTAATGGGTCCGCCTGCGCGAATCGAAATGAATCCTCTCGCATCTTGTACGCTCCGGTAGGCACGATCCGCTGGCCCAAGAATTTTCCCGCTCCTGACCGAAATCCGAGACGCCTGGCGCCGTACCCCGAACAACTTACCCGCGGAAAGCGGTCACACGCCAAGGATGCTAGGTAGCGAAACGAAAGCGCGGAACTGTCAAAATTAGCAGGCCGTGGAGCGTCTGAATTCTCGCTATGCGAGGGGGCAAACAGTCTCAAAAGTTAGGTCAAGGCATTGAAACGAAAACTCTTGGAGATTTGATCAGGGTTTGCGGACTCTCAATGAAAGGGATGAACCAGCATTTGCAGCTTCAAGTGAAGCGTTTGGTCACGGGAACCCAGCTCGCCGATCGAGCATCATCCGATGATTCGTTCCTTCACGAAGTCATTTCGGCTCGGCGGTGCAAAGAGGGCCAGCCGCGTCGCGGGCAGATCCTAGCTATCCGCCGATCTTTACCCCGATGACTTCGCCAGAAACGACAATCTCCACCCGGCGGTTCTGTTGCCTGCCCTGAGGCGTGGAGTTGTCGGCGACCGGATTGGACTTGCCGAATCCTTCGAAGGTTACGTCCGTGTCGGCAAGGCCCTGCTGAACCAGGTAGGTCCGCACGGTTTCCGCGCGCTTATCCGAGAGTTTCTGGTTCACTTCGTCGCTTCCCACGTTGTCCGTGTAACCTTCCACCGCAAGCTTCAACCCGGGATGAGCCAGAACGATTCCTGAGAGCTTTGCAAGCTTCTCCCTGGCATCTTCCCGCAGATCATATTTGCCAAAGTCAAAAAGCACATCTCCCATGTTGACAACCAGACCTCGGGGGGTGTCGGTGGTCGGAAGAACGCGATTGAATTGTTCCAGCAAGCGATTGCGCAGGTCCTCGGCGGCTTTCCGGTTGCGCTCCGCCTCCGCCTTGGCTGCTTCTTCTTTCGCTTTCAGGGCATCCTGCTCGGCCTTCGCCTTGGTAGCCGCAGCTTCAGCCTCCGCCTTCATCTGAGCTTCTTTCGCGGCTGTGACTTCCGCCTGGCGCCTTGCTTCCTCCTCGGCCTTTGCCTCCGCTTCGGCCTTGGCCTTGGCAGCGGCGGCTTCCTTCTCCGCGGCTATGCGCGCTTCCTCTTGTCGTTGAACTGCAAGTGCGCGCGCATCCTCGGCAAACTGAATGGTTCCACGGGCTTTTGAAATAATGTCCTTTTTATCGGCTTTGCTGGCGAGGGCATTCTCAGTGATCTCCAGTCCACCGTTAGCCTTGCTGAAAATTTCCGGAGCATCTTTATCCGCGCCGCGCGACTTCGCAATTTCTACTGCGTTCCGAGCTTCGTACACTTGCAGGGGAACGTGCTCAAGATCCGGCGTCATTGCCAGAGGGTTGCCCATCTTCTCGTATTGGGCGCGCTTCATCAGCTTGAAACCGTTGACAGGGAAAATTTGGCCTTTCGTGTTTTTTCTCAACTGGTTTTCCAGCACCAGGACTTCACTGGGAAGCCGGACGGCGAAATAAGGCTCGGCGGTGACAATCAGCGCGAACGTTTGCGCAGGAGTGGTCACATCCAGCTTTCCTTCTCCATTCTTGTTGATGAGAATTTCGCCCGTATTCCCGGAGCGGCCATCAGGCGTCACGACCCAGAGCACGTAAGTCAGAAACTCCGCACCGAATTTCGACGGCTGGGGCATTCCCTGGAGCGAGATCTCGATGCTGGTTGCGCCAGGCTTCGCTTCGACTTTGGCCTCGCCGCTGGCTTGGGGCATGAGATCGGTGCCAACCAGATCGACCTTTGTACTTCCACCACCCACCCGATAGCCGATGGCCTTCACGGATCTGGAAATCAGGTCCGTTGCCGGCTCGGCCTGAGCCTGCTGCTCGTCTGATTGTGCCGAGGCTGAACTCACGCCAAGAAACAGCAGCAGCCCGAATGCCAGGGTCGATCGCTTGTATTTCATATATCCCTCGCTCACAAAAAGGTTCAGATTCGCTGTCAGAGGAACCTGGTCAGCACAGATGCTGATGAAACTGCGGATCAATACCCACTGTCAGTAGTGACAGTCATGGGGCCGATAGATCGCAGAGTGCTTCCGACGGTTAGGGTTGCTCTATCGGGATCAGCACCGGTTTTGAATATAGCTACGAAGATTCGCTCTAGCGGACCCCTGCTAAAACTGACAGTTCGGTAGGCACGCGCCTCTCATTAATATTCGCCGACGTTTGTTTTTGCATTCCCGGCGCGAGTCTCTCAGAAGCGATGAAGCGCAGACGCCTGATCAGCTTCTAGGCGCGGCTTCTCGCAGTGTGGAGGCAGCAGTCGAAGGATTGCCAGAAAGGTGTGATACATGCGACTCACCTTTTTCCTTCTCCCGGTGTCCGTTTTGTTTGCGTCTGCGCCACGAGCGCAGGCGCCTTCGGATGTTCCCGTTTTCGAGATTCAGCCGGTGGAAAGCCAGATTAAGTTCGATGTGGATGCGTCGGTTTCAATCGAAGGCACCTTCGATAAGTGGGGCGCTACTCTTACATTTGCCTCCGCGGATGGCTCGACGGGTGTACTGAACATAAATATTCAGGCCGACAGTGTGGATACCGGAAGCGGAATGAAGAACGGCAAGTTGAAGGGGAAAAATTTCTTCAACGTCAAAGAGAATCCTCTGATCACCTTTAAGTCGACGAAAATTGTACCAACCGGCCCGGAAACCTGTGAGGTGTATGGCGACTTCACGATACGCGGCGTCACCAAGCAGGAAAAGCTGAATCTCACTGTTACGGGTAGAGGAACGGGCAGTGGCACGATTGCGGGGACCATGGCGTTCGATCGGAAGCAGTACGGGATGAACAGTGGCATTCCCTTCATCAAGATTGCTGACCGTGTCGAGGTGACTGTGAACCTCAAATTGAAACGAGTCAGCGGGCCTCCGGTGCAATTGAGGGAATAGCCATCACGAGAATCAAGCGCCACACAAGAAGGAAGCGCTCAATTCCCCGTTTGAACTTCGTCGAATTGCCTTCAAAACGCGCTTCTTCAGCTTCTGAGCCGAGGCAGCTCCTCAAAGGAATTCGGCGGCATCCGTAAAATTCCTCACGTGTATCACGCAGAAAACTCCGCGAGGCCTGAAACGAGTCTCGATTCTCGGTACTCTCATACCGTTGAACAAACCGATCCCCGACCTTCGGCAGAGATGTGCTGCGGTTAGCCGGTATGTGTATTGCCTGCGTCGCGGCCTGGCTTGACGCGGATTCTATTTGAGGGTCTTGACAAATTCCGCGATCGCCTTAGCCTGCGCTTCGTTCACGCTCGACATTGCCTTATTGTGGGGCGCTCTCGAGGTGGCTTTGCCTTTCGTAATGTTGTCGGCGATTTCTTCGACGGAGAGTGCCGTGCCTTTCAGTGCCGGGGCTTTCATCGCAGGCTTGCCTTCGCCTTCCGCGCCGTGGCAGCCCGCGCATTTTGATTTATAGAGGGCCGCGCCGTTTTCTGCGCTCCACGATGCGGATTGGGTTAGGGCCATCAAACCGACAAGCAATGCTGATCCGACTACCAGTTTGTACTTCATATCTGCTCTCCTTTCGGCATTCAGGGAATTTTTCAATTGCGATTCAGGCCCGAAGGTAGCTTGAATCCAGCAGGCTTTCAAGCGGTCATCTTACAACGGCGGGAGAAACCCGCACCAGCCATCAAGAGACGTCAATCCGATCCGCCGAGCAACCAGGAGCGTAAGAGTCCTGACCGAAAAGTGCGACTGTCAAAGTTGACGGTTCCGCCTCACTTGGCCTCCCCTTAGCTTGAAACCGTTGCTTTCTACTCGAGAGGAAAAGTTATCCAGTCTTCCCGCTTGGGGATTTGAGGAGGAAACGAGGTTTGCTACCGATCATAGGAGTCTGTCTTCTTCTAATTTCTGGAGCGGCTAACTGGCCGGGTTCACCGGCTTCCCATCCGTCAACGCAGGCGGCATCCGCCGCGTCAGATTCGACGAGCAGCGAACTGCGCAAAATTGTCTCGGAGGGACGCCTAAGCGATCTGCGCTGGCCAGACTTTTCGGACTATCGCAACCAACTGCGGGAGTTCTACGAACCCGCCAGCTTCCAGCCCGCGTGGGTTCGCGACGGCCGGCCGACAGCCCAGGCGCTCGCGGTCATCGAGGTTCTTCAGGGAGCGGATCGCAACGGCTTGAATGCCGAGGACTACGACAGCTCCCGTTGGAAGGAGAGGATCCCGCAGACTCAAGGGCCCGAGGGCGCGGCGCATTTCGATGCCTCCCTTACGGTCTGCGTGATGCGATACGTCTCCGACTTGCACATTGGCAGGGTGCATCCGGGCCACTTTCAATTTGGACTTACAGTCAAAAACAAGAAATATGATCTTGCGCGGTTCGTGCGAGATAACCTTGTCGGCGGACAGGACATTCGCCAGACGCTGGAGGAGGTCGCACCACCCTTTCCGGGTTATCAGCGCACCGTCGCGGCCCTGCGTCATTACCTTACGCTGGCAGCGCAGGATGATGGCGAGAGGTTGCCGGTGGATTCCAAGACTGTTGGACCGGGCCAGCCTTACGCCGGAGTTGCGCGCCTCGCTCATTTGCTCCGGCTTCTCGGAGACTTGCCTGCCGAATCTTCCGCTTCCACCGGAGATGTCTACCAGGAGCCTCTCGTCGGAGCAGTGAAGCGTTTTCAACAGCGCCATGGGCTTGCGGCCGATGGACGCCTGGGCAAGAAAACCCTGGAAGAACTCAACACGCCTCTGAGCAAGCGTGTTGAACAGCTGCGCCTGACACTCGAGCGATGGCGCTGGGTTCCCGAAGAGTTTCCGCAACCTCCGATCGTCGTCAACATTCCGGAATTCCGGCTACGAGCTTACGGCAACACGGGCAAAGTTGTGCTGAGCATGAATGTGATTGTCGGCAAGGCTCTGCGGCATGAGACGCCCGTCTTCGAAAAAGACATGAGATTTGTGGTGTTCCGTCCGTATTGGAACGTGCCGCCAGGAATTCTGCGTTCCGAAATTGTTCCGGCAATTCAGCGTGATCGGAACTATGTCTCGAGCCACAACTATGAGGTGGTTACACACGGCGGGCAAATCGTGACTTCCGGAGAGGTCAGCGACGAAGTTCTGCAACAGTTGCGTGCAGGCAAACTCGCTGTACGCCAAAAGCCAGGACCGTCAAACGCGCTCGGCCTGATCAAGTTCATGTTTCCCAATGAACATCACGTCTATTTGCACAGCACTCCCGCCCAGCAGTTGTTCGGTCAGTCGCGGAGAGACTTCAGTCATGGTTGCATTCGAGTCGAAAAGCCCGACGAATTGGCCGCGTGGGTGTTGAGCAAAAATCCGGGGTGGGATCTCGAACGCATCCGGGCTGCGATGCAGAACGGCCAGGACAATCTCCAGGTGAACCTGACCAAACCGATTCCCGTGCTGATCCTCTACGGCACTGCGGTCGTGGAGGAGGATGGGGTGGTCCATTTTTTCGACGATCTTTACGGGCATGACGCAAGCCTTGGAAAGGTTCTGGCGAAGGGATATCCATATCCGTCCCAGTAAACTCTGGGGGTATAGACGTGCGAGGCTGCCGGACTCCCGCAGGTCATTTTGAGCTGATGACCTTGTCCTTCTTCATTTGCTTCACGATGGTTTTCGCGTACGCTTTCGCCACTTTGGTGAAGTCGGTGGAATAAAGCGTTTCCGTTTCACCGCTCCAAAGAAGCTTCTCATCCTTGTTGTTGTACAGATTAAATTCGGCGTCCACAATGGTGTGCTCCTTGATGTAAGAGCTGGTGACGTGGGATTGGCTCAACGCCAGATTCCAGTAGGGCCAGAAATGGTAATAAGGCGTGGGCGGCACATAGTAAACCGTTGACACTCCGGTGACCACTTCCTCGGTCTCCTTTCGCGATTGCAACGGCCGGATAACAAGGACAGCGTCATAATCCCCATCTTTAATCCATTGCTTCAGCTCGCCTTCCGCCAGTTCATTGCGTGGCGGAAGAACCATGTGGCTCCTGACTCCTTCCACATTGGATTTGGCCAGGAGTCTTTCCATCTCATCCTCAAGCTCCTGCCGGATGAGGTAGTTCTCCAGGACTGCGATAACCAGGATTTTCTTGAGCTTGGGCATAGTTTCGCCAGTCAGAACCCAGCGATGAACGATCTTTGAACTGGCGAGAAGCGGAGTGACGCAAAACGCAAGCACGGCAACGACGAGGAAGAGCCAGCGCAATACGGTTGCAGAAGAGCAGGGCGCGCCGATAGGCCGCCGTATGGAGTTGGTGAACATATGTGGTTAGGGTCTCCCTCCGTTAACGATGTTCAAAAATACGGCCGTAGTTGCTGAGACGAACTGGCCCTGGAGATGCGTCTCTTCTGGGAGCGCTCGTCACGCTCAAAGAGCCGCTATTCCGTGTAAAGAGCCAGGAGAATACCGAGAACGATCAAAAACACGGGCCAGACGACTTTGCATACCTTGCGCCAGCTCTCAGGCACTGCGGATAATTCGCCGGCTGCGCTGAAGAGTCCTACGCCAAATCCGGCAGCGGCAAACGCGTGATGCTGTTTCTGAATGTGTTCCATCGTCTCCATGGCATGGGGCGCATTCATGTCGCCGCTGTGAACATGAAATAGCAGCAGAACCGCTCCCGCGAGGGACACGACCGGGAAGAACCACGCAGCCCACAACGACTTCAACCGCCCCCGGGCTCTTTGCAATTCGACCCATCCCAGGGCCAGCAAAATGATGGAGAAGGTCTTGTGCTGTAGGTCTTCGAGATTGTGAGTTATGGCATACCACGGAGACTGAGGACCGAACGGCCAAATTTCCGTATCGCTATAGACCAGAAGAAAGAGTCCCGCCGCCAGAAAACAGCACGGCCAAACGTAGCGCGCCGCAGGCCAGCGCTGCGCCAGGTGCTTCTCTCCCAGAAGGAAAATCCCGGCCAAGATCACAAGGTATCCCGCCAGGTGGTGATTAAACTCGCTTTCTCGTATGTCCGCCAGCCGCTTGGCAACCTGTGCGGGGGTTTCTGGCGCAGCCACATCGCTGTGCGCCATTCCCGGCATGTTGGACATATCGTGTTCCTGCGCCCTGGTGAGGTTTACGCAGAGAAAAAGCATTACGATGGCGAACGAGACAATCAGTGTTCGGTTTCCAAGTTGAGAGATCACCGAATTTTGATTGGCGATCATTGGGCTCTCCTTTTTCAATTTTGACTCGCGTTCAAGCTGCGCGGAATAGACGCGGGCCGCTGGATTCATAGCCTGTACAGGTCCGTGCAGCATCCATCGAAGAAGAAAGTTCCGAGGGGCGAAAACCAACTGCAGGCCAGGCGCTAGAACGCCTCGCCGACCCCGAGACTCCACGTATGAGTGTCCTTGCCCTGCGCGAAATCAACGCGGAGGTTGACGTGATATCTCTTGCTCAGCACAAACCTACCTCCGGCACCACCGGCAGGCAAGAAATTCTTCGTCCGAAACATCTGGTTGCCGCCGGGGATGACTCCTCCCAGTCCCCCGAACACCACGAATCCAAATCTTTTGGGCAATGCCAGCCGGTATTCCAGCTGCGTGGCACTCATATAGCGATCCAGATACTGGCCGGCAACATATCCCCGCAGTTCATTCTGGGCCCCGTAAATGCAGTTGCCATAAAATGGCGGCTCGCCGCCTGTGAGGCAGGCAAACGCGTTGTAGGCAAGGACCTGGTTGTCTCCCAGGCTCCAGTATTCGTTGAAGATAATTTTGTAGCTCTGGAACGAGTACTTGCTTCCCAAGCCTTGCGAGAAGAAGTCGGCTGTGGCATTAAACAACGTTCCCCTTGTCGGATAGAACCGGTTGGGCCGAGTGTCTCGATAGAGCCCGAGGCCCAGGGATGCAAGGGAAGTCTGCAATCCGATGCCCGGGGGCTCCGGAAGATTCTCGGTGTTCTCCGATCTCAAAGTAATTACGGAACTTCCCCAAATGAAACGCGGCCCCAGGAAGAATTGCCACCCGATGCGGCGCAAAAACTCGGCGAAGACTGCCTGACCTTTCTGCTCGAGCGGCAGGATGGCTTGTGAGTCGCCGGAACCCAGGCCGTAGAGATCGTAATTGAGATTTCCTCTGGCGTAGGCGGTGGTCATTCGATAGCTGTTTTCCTTGAAGTAGAGCTGGCCGCCCAGTACCAGAGCGCGGCTGCCGTTGTCCGTGGCCAGCCCTGCGGCTCCGAGCATCGAAGCGGGAGACGCCTTGTCAGTCGAACTGAGCGGAAAGATATAGAGAAGTACCGGCACAATCCCCGAACCCAGGGCCGGGCTCGAAATCGGAAGAGGTGCGACAACGAATGACCCTCGTGACTCGTGCTTTTCCTTTGAAGGAGCTTTACTTTTGCCGGAGGCATCCTGGTCCGAAGTTTGGACCGCGGTGGATTCAGGGGTAGTTCCAGTGGCTGAGGGTTTGCAAGCTGGACCCTGCTGCTTCTGATCTTGGGCGATAACAGGTGAGACCGCGAGGACCCAGCACAATCCGATAATGAGAGGCAGGAAGTGCGCCCGCCAATTTCGCCGCGCGTTTGTAAAGGCGCAGGACACCTGCAACCTCAACCCGCGAACCAGCAAGACGGACGCTCCATTTGCCTGAGGGTCAAGACCTCTTGCGCCGGTCCACTTAGAATTCGGAAATGGCTTTTGGGTTCGCTGCATTCTCAGTTCAACTGTTCAATCTGCTGGCACGCCCGGCCACACCATAGATTCGGTGTTACCCCTTATAAACTGGTACAAATGACAGGGAGATGGAGTCCGCAAATAGGCGTGGGCCCAGGTAGCCCTTGGCCCAAATCCTTTCGGATTGGAGGGTTTTTCCAATGAAGAAGGCCCGGTCTTACCTGAGAGAAAGGCGGGTACCACTCTTCGAGGGGGTGCTCGTCTCTCGCCGGGCCCTCTTCGGCTTGCAGGATCGCGACTTTACGCGATCTCTCATTGCGGCGTAACTGTCAAAAGTGCGAGTGCAGCGGAATGTCAGGAGTCAGCGACCGGAGTCCCAGGCCTGAACCCGGGCGTTTGCGCCCGCTCGGGTCAGCGGCCGCACCAAGAAGAGAAAACAAAAAAGGGACTACGAATCGAACAATCGGTTGATCGTCCGTCCGTAGTCCCCTTGCGCCCGCTGGGAAAGCCTCTGGTTCCGCTCCGCTAGAACCGGAAAACGACGCCAGCCCCGTAACGGAAGTTGCTCTGGTTCTGATTTCCCTTTGTGAATCCGTTACCGAAACGAGTCAGCACAAAATCGAACTGGGCCGGCCGGATGGCAATGGACTTGGTGACGGGAATATCCACACCGCCGCCCAGCACGAAATCAAAGGCATTGTTGCTCGGATTGTTCGTTGTGCTGCAGCCGGTCTGACATGCCTTAAACAGGTTCTGGTATGTGTTGGAATGGGCGCCGCCGAACAGAGCTTCCACGAACGGCTCAAAATGTGGAGTGCGGACTTTGTAGACCGGTCCAACGTTATAGGTGAAGAGATTGCCGTCTGCGGTGACCGTGCAACCCGCTGGACACGGGCTATTCGCAGTCGCGGGGAAGTCGAAAGTCTTGGAAAGACTTCCATAGCCATTGAATTCCGCCGTGATGCCAAACGAGTGGTTCACATAAACCGTAACACCGCCCCCGCCACCGTTCAGAGAGAAACCGCTAACGATGTCGCTGTTTTCAGGATTGAAACGCATGAATGAATAATTCAAAGGCACTTCAATCTTCGGGTAATCCTGCGCGAAGGCCGCAGTCCCGAACAGCATGATTACGCCAAAGATAATCAGACTTCTAACCCTCATTATTGCTTCCTCCCACCTGCGTAAATGGTTTTACTCCCACCTCTAGTGGCAGCACCTCGACATTCGCAAAGTTAGGCGATCCTGCTGATTACTGAAACTGTCAAGAGTGACAGACTATCTTCAAGATTCATTGCTGGATCCGCGCGCGGAAGGAGCGAAAAAGGCGCTCTCGCGTTTCATGAGTCACAAAAATCTGCACGGTGGGGACGTCTAGGAACCAACGAGTCGGGAAATAGAGATGCTGCCAAGTTTGCTGCGCACGCGAATCGTGCGGCCGGCTGCTGCGAGCAAAGATTTGTGTCGCCTGGGTCCCATGCTGACCTCTACAGCGCCTCGCGATGCGCCCTTTGCCGTCGGCGAAGCGTCGGTAAGCATAAATGCAGTTCTGGGAAGAATTCAAGGCCGCTGAAACTGTCGGAGCGTGCAAAAGGACAGGGCTTCTGCTTAAGATTTGAGGGAACTGGTCTAAAAAAGGCCTTCGCAATCCCTTACTCGAGAAGCCGCTCAATGAGCACTGGAAATGGCCACCCGAACGGCGCTCAGAGGGTGAGGATCCGTGTTCGGATTGCGAATTGAATCAGGTCTGCCGTAGTCTTGAGTTTAAGTTCGCGCATGACGCGGTACTTATGGAACGCTACTGTCCGCGGCGTCACATTCAGAACGCTGGCGACCTCCTTCATGGATTTTCCTTCCGCCAGAAGTCCAACGACCTCTCGTTGCCGAGGCGTCAGCCCCTTCGCGCTTTGCCGTGCACGCGGATGATCAACGAATGACTGCTCGATCTTTCGTTTGATTTGGGGTGAGACGTACGTCTTTCCTCGAGCCACCAGCTGGATCGCCTGGATCAACTCCGAAGCGGCTGAGCTCTTGTGCAGATACCCGGAAGCCCCGCTGCTCATCGCTTGCCTTGCCAAATCGGGATCCTCGTTCATGGTCAGATAAACGATGTTCGTTCTGGGCATCAGCTCCTTCAATCGCGTCCCCGCCTCCAGCCCATTCATTAACGGCATCGAGATGTCCGCGATAACTACGTCAGGATGCAGAAGTTTGGCGGATTCCACCAACGCACGCCCGTCAGCCACAGTGGCAACTACCTCGAAATAGGGTTCGAGTATTTTGCGAAACGCCTCGACCACTAGCGTATGATCATCCGCCAACACGATTCGAGGAAGCGCCATAATCAGTCCTGCTTGACTCCCGGATATTGAGCGATTCGATTGGGTGTGGGTACTGTCATTAATAACAGCTAGGTTCCTGACCTCCCGTTTAGGGTGTTTCAAGTTTCCGATCTTGAACGGCACTTTTCCGCGAAGTGGCTACCACTGACGGCGATAGTGCATCCGTGGAAGAGTAAAAACGGAATATGCCCCCCAGGATCACCCCGCAGTATCCAATTGCGCTGCTACACCTCAGTGATCTGCAGGCCGGCTGCGGAAGCGCTCCGGCGTCCTGGGATCGATCCTAGTTACTTAGGAATTAGAGGTCGGGGCATTCGAGCCAGCCACGGCGCGCGGCCCTTTCAGGACGCTTGGACGCTCACGAATGCCAAACGCCGGTTCTTGATAACTCGCGGGAATGTATTCGGAGGGAATGGCAATGCGATTGCCGTCACGGATCGAAGTGTAGTGCGGTGAGTTGATCTCGACTCCCGCTTCATTGAATTTATCCTGGATGTTTTGGCACAGATCCGAATAGATGCGCTGCATCTTTTCCGGATGAAGAGTAAAGACGTTCAGTTCATAAGAAACGTAAAAATCGTCCAGGCTCGACTGCAAAACGAAAGGTGCAGGATTTTCCACAACATCTTTGGTGCACAGCGCGGCCGCGACGAGAAGCTCGTGCACTTTCTTCCATGGGGCGTCGTATCCGATGGACACAGTGATGTGGAAAATCACGCCATTTTTGTGGGCTTCCAGACTGTAATTCACGACAACTCCGCCCAATACCGTTCCGTTGGGAATGGTGACAATCTCTTCCTTTTGGGTGCGCACACGCGTCACCAGGAGATTTTTTTCTACGACCTCGCCGACCGTGTCTCCAATCTTCACAAAGTCCCCCACGGTGAAGGAACGCATATAGGTCAGGATCGTGCCGGCCACACCATGAGCTACAGCTGAAGTGGAACCCAGGGAGAGCAGAACGCCGACAAAAACGCTAATGCCGCGAAAGGCGGGGCTAGCGGAACCTGGAAGATAGGGAAACATGACGACTGCAGTACCGGCAAGGATCAACAGCCGCACAAGCTTCGCCGTGGGTGGGCCCCAGTCCGGATAGAAGCCGTGCAGAGTCAATCTTCCTTCTTGAATCTCCGAGAAAATAAATCTGTTCAGGCGAATCAGATAGCGCGCCGCAATCGCAATTACGATGACCAAAATGAGGCTTGGCAGGTAGTCCCAGATTGCGCGCAGCAGCCCGACAATTTCCGAACTGGTCCACCTGTTGATGCGGATGGAGGTGTAACGAGTAGACGGAAAGAAACGAAGCATCAGAGTGGCGTAGACCTGCAGCAGGCTCAGAATCGCAAAGATGACAAGGATCGCGCCGGTTCCGAACAGAGGCACGACGACGTAATTGGCGATTCGCGATCGCACGGAGTCCACTGAAGACGTTTCCTTTGTGGCTTGGATCCAGATTTCCAACCTGCGGCGCACCGTCCTGCGAATGCGGAATACCAGCCACAGCCCGAGAACGAGAGCGACGGTTGCAAGGAAGCTCCAAAGCAACCCTAGCAGCATCGCACGCAGGGTATGCTCATGACGATAGGTCGCTACGGTTCTCCGAATCAGCTCGGCGTTCTCCAGGGCCAGCTGGTGTCTCTGGTGTCCGGCTGCCTTTGCGTCGTTCTCCGTAATCGCCATGATGAGTTCACTGCCTACAAGAACTTCCGACCAGGCGATGCGGTCATCGGCGTGGATGGCCTCGACAGGAATGGATTTCGTTTTGGCGATCCGGATAATCCTGTCTTCGATACTCTCAGCACGCTCCTCCGGCGAAATCCCGGCAACGGACGCGTAGACGTTGAGGATCGGCCGGCCGTCGATTTCCACCGCCACACCGTTCGGCTGTGAAGGCTCCAATTCCGCGGCTAATGCTGCGGCATCGCTGCCTGTTTCCTGGTCGGGATTCTGAGCGTAAGCAAAGCAGCAGAGGGTACAGGCCGCGGCGCACGCCAGCAGCAGGTTCCGAGCGAAGAACGCTCCGCGAACGGAGCGTGCTTTCGTCTTTTCCGATCTATAGCCGATATTCACCAAAGTTCGCCTACTTTACGGAATACCCGCGGGCGTCCATGCACGCGGAAAAGGCACGCTTGAAAGCGTCGATCCCTTGAGCATGGGTGGCGTTTGCCTGCTGTTCCTGTGCCTGTTGTTGCGCCGCGGTATTGGCGGCGGCCTGCTGTTTCGAAGCGGCGTTGGCCTTGCGTTGACGCGAGGCGCCTGCGACCGTGCCCGCGGCGGCGCCAGCGGCGGCTCCGGTTCCGGCATCCCCGCCGATGGCGCCAAGGCCGGCTCCTACGGCCGCTCCTCGTGCGGCGCCCCTTACTCGTCCACCCTTCGCTTTCGGGGCGTTGTCAGCCGCAGCCTTCTGCTCGGCTTCTTTCTGCTCCGCGGATTTTGTGGGCGGAGGAGCAGCTTGGGGATCCACTCCACTCTGTTGCTTTGCCGCCGCGTAACATTGATTTTCATCTTGTAGCTGCTGGTCCGGACTTTGCTTGTCCCGCGGAAACGCGAACATGCCGATGCTCTGGGCGGGTGACGCTGCCGGCGGGGAGGTTTGCGAAGCCTGATTTGGAGAAGAGGTCTGCGCTTGGGCAGTGACTCCCGCAGCAAGGATGAGCGTTGCAAGGGCAACCGTTTTCATATGGATCTCCATTGGTGGCTCGCGATCTCCGGTGAGAATCGTCGAGCGATGCGCCAGCTTGCTTTCGCTTCACGCCTTTTCCACCTGACAAAAATGACAGTTGATTCGAATCTCACTGAAATCCACGATAAATCCGCCAAAAATGAACCAGGTTTCGCACTGCCTCCCTTCAGTGAATGCGGGCGGGGCCTCTTGGCAAAAGGGCGTGACTCCACCGAGACCTGTTCAGGGCTCCGCCGCGACTCGCGGGGAGGGATGGCGCGTGACTTGGAAGCACGGGCTGGCGGGTGTAGCCGGTGTGGCCGTGATCGCCATAATCCTCCAAGGGGTAAATATTTATTCCGTGCAAGTCACACTGCTCACTCTTTTTGTCGTTATTGCGTCCGCGATCATTGGGATGCTTTCGCTGGTCGTCTTTGTGCTGTTCCAGGAAGGTATTCGCTTGGGTTTTCTGTGGTTGACCAAGCGCCCCAACGGGAGAACCAAAGTTGCACCGAGCATCCAGTTGGGCGATCGCTCCCGCGAAGCGTTAAGCCACCCCAGATTGCTGGAGTGAGCGATGGCAATCGCAGCCCGCCCCAAGGACGGATCAACGACATCTTCGTTAACACGCCAGCCGTCACATCATGGCGACTGAATTTGGGCGGAGCTGCTGGACAACTTTTGGGTACGAAGCAAGATCACGCTTCCCGCGATTCCGGCCGCCACAGAAGCAGCTAGAATTCCGATTTTTGCCATGTCCAGCAGGGGCCCGTCGCCAAAGGCCAGATCAGCGATGAACAACGACATCGTGAAACCGATCCCGCTGAGACAACCTCCCCCAAAGATGCTTCCCCAAGAGAGTTCCGCAGGCGGCGTGCCCAACCCCGTTTTCGCGGATGCCCAGGCGAAGAACGATATCCCCAGGGGCTTCCCGATCAACAGACCAAGGGCCACGCCCAAGCTCACCGGATGCGTCGCGGCGGCCAAGCCGTTGCCGAGCAGTCGAACGCCCGCATTGGCGAACGCAAAGATGGGCATCACGAGAAAGCTCACCCAGGGCTGAAGATAGTGCTCAATTCGGTGCAGCGGTGATTCAACCAACTCACACTGGATTTCTAGCGAGTGAATCGCCGTGTGCGCTTCGGCGGAATTTGGAGCCGCTGCCTCAAAGCGATCAAGCAGCCCGCGGCTGTGCTTGAGGAAAAAGTCGCGATCGATATATGTCCGGGCGGGAATCGTGAAGGCCAGGAGCACCCCGGCCACGGTTGCATGCAGCCCCGACTTCAGTACCGCGCACCAGACGCAAAAACCAAGGACAGCATAGACTGCCGGCTTCCGGATGCCCAACAGGTTCGCTCCGAAAGACAGAGCCACTCCGGCAAGTCCAACCGCGAGGCTGAAAATGTGGATTCGGTCGGTATAGAAGAGGGCAATAACGAGTACCGCTATAATGTCGTCCGCGATGGCCAGCGCGGTGACAAAAACCTTAAGCGAAACGGGCACCCGGTTTCCGAGGAGGGTAAGCACTCCGAGGGCGAACGCGATGTCCGTGGCCATCGGAATGCCCCATCCTCTTTGTCCATCTCTGCCTTGAGTGACCGACACATAAATGAGTGCAGGGAAAATCGCTCCGCCCACGGCTGCAAGAAGAGGGAATGCCGCCTTTCGCAGGGAGGAGAGTTCTCCGATGAGCACCTCTCGCTTGATCTCCAGCCCCACGAGGAAAAAAAAGACCGCCATCAGGCCATCGTTAATCCATTCATGACGGCTTTCCGACAGGACGAACCGGCCAAAGCCGACCGCGACTTGCACGCTCCAGATGGTATGGTAGCTCTGTTGCCAGGGTGAGTTGGCCCAGGCAAGGGCGGCAATCGTGCCGAACAGAAGCAGAATGCCGCTGGCCGCTTCCATCTTCGCAAAACGCACAAATGGGCTGGTGAGCACTTCGATGGGCAGGCCTGCGGTTCGCGTAGGATGGACGTTGTCGGACACGGTGATTTCCTAAATGCTGAAAAGTTTCGAGGCGACTATTGCATTTGATAGTCCGGGGGCTCACCGTGCAAACGTGTTGAGCCCCGCTTCATTCGGGAAAATCAGTTATGAGCTCGGTTTACCCCTGGCCCTTCTGCCGCTTGTCGTTCAAAGCTCGCCGCGGCGTCAACCGCGTCTGCTCCGCTGTGGAGCTTCCGCCGAAGAGGTGACGCGGGCGCCATTGTTGGCAATGGAATCTGCGACGGATGCATCGATGCTGCGAAGGTGCAGATCGCGCTGCGGATAAGGAATCTCGATGGCTGCTTGCCGCAACGCCCTCTCAACGGCAATGGTGATTTCGCTCCGCAGTTGAAACCAGGTATCCGGATCCTCGGACCAGAAGCGCAACTCAAAGTTCAGCGCGTTATCCCCAAATCCCAGGAAGAAAGCAGCCGGCGGCCGTGAGAGCATCACTCCCGGATGCGATTCCGCCACTTGCACGAGCAGCTTGATCACCCTCTCGGGATCCGTGCCATAGGCAACCCCGACCGGCACCTCAACGCGCCGCCACGGAGCGGAAAGCGTCCAGTTAATGACCTGGTTCGAGAGCAGGTTGCTGTTGGGGACAATCACTTCCGCGCCCTGGTAAGTCACAACCGTGCTGGAGCGCGCGCCAATCCGCCGAACAATACCAACCAATCCGCCCACTTCCACCGTATCGCCGGCGTGGATGGGCCGTTCGAAAAGCAGGATCAACCCGGAAACAAAGTTGTTCACGATATTCTGCAAGCCGAAACCCAGGCCGACTCCGAGAGCCCCGGTGAGCACCGTGAATTTGTTGAGTTCGACTCCCGAAGTGGAGAGAGCGGCGAGCGCAATCACCAGCAAGATAAGATAGTAAGTGACCGTTGAAATGGCATAAGGCATCCCGCGCTGCAGCGGCAATTTGGGAAGAACGACCTTCCTGAGAATCAAGGTAACCACGTTCGCGAAAGCGTAACCAACCACCAGAATGAGCAAGAGGCTGAATGCGCCACCCAAGCTGAAATGCAATTTTCCAAAACCGATCGGATATTGCAGCGCAACGGAAATCCCGGCCTTCACGCTGTCGTAAAAATCCAGGATTCCCAGCATGACCTTGACCCACAACAGGATGGCGGCAAATTTCAGCGAGCGGCCGCCCCAACGTTCGATCGCATCGAGGCGCAGCTCGGACAGGTTTTGCAGCCACTTGGTGTGCAGGACCGTAGTCAAAACCAGAGTCAGGACTCGGGCACCACAATAGAGAGCACAAGCCACGAATGGGCCGATTAAACCGATCATGCCGAGAACCTGGGAGAGAGCGAAATAGCCAAATAGGTTGGCGAGGAGAGAAGCGGCCAGGCAGCCTAGAGCGGCTCGAAGCGAAAACAGCAGGGTCCAACGCCTTAGGCTTGTGGTCAGCAACGGCTGCAGCTGTAAAGGCCGCCCGAACCATCCAAAAGCGGCCAGTGCCGCGCTAACGATCACCGCGTACAGTCCGCGCTTGATCCACGGCGAAAGCTGCACGAGCAGGTACAAACCTTCGATCGCGTAGAAGGTCGAGAGGACATACAAAAGTGTGCGGAGCCTGGGCTGAAGCATGGGCGCGAGCAGCCGCAGAACGGGAATCAGGTAAAGCAAGTAGAAAAATAAGGCGATGCCGATGGGAGCCGAAGCGACCAGCTCTCCCGTTCCGATCAGAGCCACCACAAGCGCGAGCGAAAAGGGCGTCTCCAGTATCTGCAATGCTTCCGGCGGAGTTTCCGGCCTGCCAGCGCGAGCAACGTAGCGCCTGAGTTTGTAAGCTCCCAGCAAGGCGATCAGGTAGGAAGCCAGGATGCCAAAAACGGTGGAATTGTTCGTTCGCAGGTACTCCCCAGAGGTGCCCAAGGATCGCTCAAAGGTACGATGGATTGCGGGCACCTGCATTTGATTCAGCTCGGGCCCGCTGCCGGCCTCCCAGAGAGGGCGGCTATCCGCTTCGAGGAGCCGGCTGCGATCCCGATCCCTGGCCAGTCGTACGTGCTGCAACGTGCTGGCGATTTGCTGGTCCTGTTGAGAGATCTGATTCTGAAGCGTGAGCACCAGATTGAGCTGGTCTTGCGCACGGCCGCGAGTCGCCAGAATGGAGCTGAGAACCTGCTTGATGCGGTTGAGAACGGCTTCAATTCCGGGATGTGTGTAGACCTGATCCCATGTGGCGCTCCATTCGGCCTGTTGCATCTCGAGCGTTTGGATCTGTTCTTCGAGCCTCGCCGCGATATTGGTCCAATCTGTCCGTTGGGCTGCTGATTCGATATTTCGCAAGCGCCAATAGCGCTGCTCGTCTTCGAGCTCCATCGCCGTGGACGTGCCGGCAAGAAGCTCCCTGGTTTGGAGCGTGCGCTCATAAATCTCTTCTGTGTCGCCTTGCGCTTTCTGCATTGCCGAAAGGAGCTGTTCCTTCGGCATCATCTGCGACTCGATTTCGTGCAAGAGGCGATCGGTTTCTTCCGCACGATCGGCAATCTGCGTCAGAGGAATGGCGCGATCGGGGCCGCGGGCCGGAGCGGTCGAAGAGGCCTTGGCATCTTGCGGCGCCGCCGCGGCGCCGGCGCTGTTTGGTGGTGTGACAGAAGGCGCCTCCGACGACTGAGGCCAGGCACTATGGACCGGCAGGACAAAAGCGGAACAAAGCAGCGCGCACACGAACAGGCAGCGGGGGCGTGCCTCAGCCCAGAATTTCCAGGTGGTGTGACCCGGCCCAAGCTGCGAAAATGAGCCGCGCCGTGTCGAAGTTGTACGGCCTCTCATTAGGTCCAGTTTGACGGAAGCGCAGTCCTCGGAAGATTAGCTCCCGGCACGGATGCGGACACTGTCAGAAATGACAGAGAACGGATGCCATGTGTGCGGCGAGGAACCCGAACGGCCGGCGTTTTCGCTGCGTTCAATCATCCTCATTCTCGTTTCAGGCTTCGGAGATAGGCGCCGCAGGTGCATAGCGAGCCGGATAGCCCACCGGTGCGGATTACGATTCCCGTTCCGCCACAGGCGGAACAATTTCCGGCCGCTGCTTGCAGCGCGCCGTCCGTGGCATTCGTCGAATGCGAAGCGGCACTGCCAGCGCTGCGTTCTGACCTGGACGGTCGCCAGGTTCCGCGCTCCAGGGCTTTTTTTCGCTGCAGCAGCACCGGCGCATACCAGATACCCGACACCAGACACCTCTCGAGAATCTTCTCCAAAACCGCAACAATGGCCCACGGTTCGCGCGGGCTGCCTCCTTCTTCCCACACGCGATTCGCGAGCAGCAATGATTGCTGGGCCTCGGGCCCCACCAGCTTGCGATCGATTTCGAGCAGACGCAGAAAGTCCATTGCCATCGCCTCCTTGCTGGAAGTCAGTCAAGTCAGAAAGAAAAAACCTGGCATTTGTCAGGGGTTGTGGATAAGAAAGTCAGTCAAGCGAGCTGAAAATCTGCCGATGACGGACCAACCTGACTGTGGGAAGTGAAGAACTGCCCGTTTCCGCCGCTGCGGCCAAACTGAGCACTGGCCGGAGCACGCGAGGAAAGGACGATGAAAATGCGGGAGCCCCAGCGTCCGCGGGCGGCCGGCTTGCGATCCAGGCGGAGCCACCCGGCGCGGACGAGTTCCCGCTGCGCCCGCTCCCTCGCGTTTCTGCCACAGCCCAGATGCTCATCGAGCATGCGCAACCGCAGATAAGCGCGGCCCGTGCGTGCGTCCGCGTATGCCGCCAGCACGGTGTAGAGCAGCCTGGCTCGCGGCGAAAGAGAAGTATCCTTCACAAGCGATGCCGGCACGCGGCAATAGAATTCGCGCGGAGACGAGGACAAGGAACGCTCCAGGAAGGGTCGGAAAAAGGAAAAGCCCGGGCCATCGCCCGGGCTTGTTTCGCAGGTTTTCCCACCGATAACGGTATCAGACTCTTTATGATCGGGTCAAGGGAATTCTTTGCATCGCGCTCGCTCGCAAAAACAGCGCCGGAATTTCTTCCGGTAACACTTCATCCCCTGCCCTGTCAATTTTGACAGTTAACGGACGGAAAAGGCTCATACATCGTGCCTTTGCTGGGGGAAACCCCCCAAGTCCGAACGCGGGGGCATACCGGCCTCCAGCGAGCCGGGGGGCAACCGGCGTCCGGAAATCTCCGAGAACTGGACAAAGCAGGGCAGCTTTTCTCTGCAATCGAAAGGTGTGGCCAAATGAAATCAGCAAAGATCCTGATCGCTGCGGCTCTCGTGGTCGTGCCGATGCTCGCGGCAGCGGTGGCATTCACGCAAGAGGACACCAGCTTCCAGAGCAAGGAATTGAATTTCCGCGAATACGTAAAGCTGATGCGCGAAAATGTCAAAGCCGAGCGAAGAGACATCATCACGCAGCTGATGCAATTCGACGATGACGATGCCGCGAAGTTCTGGCCGATCTTCGACCAGTACGATGCGGAGCTCACCAAGATCGGCGAACGCCGGACCGACCTGATCGTCGAGTATGCCAAGAACTACGACAACCTGACGGACGATGATGCTGACCAGCTCATGAGCAAGGCGCTCGACCTGGAAGCCGAGCGGGCCGTGCTCAAGAAAAAGTACTTCGACATCATGAAAAAATCCATCGGCGCCATCCAGGCCGCCAAATTCTTCCAGATCGAAAACCAGATCCAGCACATCATCGACCTGCAAATCTCAGCGAATCTGCCCGCCGTTCCGGCGCAGGCAAAGTAGCTCGCAAGCAACGCGAGGAAGCGGAAAAGGAGAAAAGGATGAGAAATCTTGCAGAATTCGGGAAGGGAAGGCTCCTGGCCGTCCTGCTGGGATGTGCCTCGATTGCGTCGGCGGCCCCTGCGCAGGCTCAGAAAATGGTCTCAGTCCCAGCGGGAACACAGCTCTTGGTGCGCATGATCGATAGCGTGGATTCGAGCAAAGTATCCGTGGGGTCCCGCTTCACTGCGAGCCTCGAGACCAACCTTACCGTGGGCGGGGTGGTGGTTGCGCCGGCGGGCACCAAGGTTTTCGGCCGGCTGGCCCAAGCCAAGCAAGCAGGACGCATGGCTGGGAAATCAGAACTGCAATTGGAGCTTACGGAAATTGTCGTGGGCGGCACAGCATATCCGATCATGAGCACCGACTACTCTGCCAAAGGAAAGAGCAGCGGCGGGAGAAGCGCCAAGCGAGTCCTCGGCGGCGCAGGCTTAGGCGCAATTATTGGCGGGATCGCCGGCAACGCAGGAATGGGAGCAGCCATCGGCGCCGCGGCAGGAACTACCGCCGCTTTGGTTCAGAAGGGCGAGAAGGTGAACATCCCGAGCGAAACGTTGCTGGAGTTCCGGTTGGAACAGCCAGCTTCTCTGCCCGCCCCCAGATAAACTTTTCCGCGCATCTCGCAGGTCCGCTTGCGCGCTCACACGGATGGCTAGGGGCAGCACTGAAAGTGTCGTTCTCAGCAATCAGGCGGGTCTACCTTTTCACTTTGCGCGTGGGCACCCTTGGCGGGAAGGCCCAAGGTTAGCAGATCAAATGCATGGCCGGGACACTAGGAACCGATAAACTTCACTCGATCCTTTAGCGACTGGAGCTCTTTGTCCGGGATCACGAACTCGGCAAAACCACAGTCCATGCAGACAAGAAGCTTCTGGCAGACGTATACGGGTGCGGCGGTCACAGCCTTTACAACCGGAAGGCTGGCGGTCAGCTCGGCATCAAGCTTCTGCAAATTATCAGAACTACAAGCCTTACAAGCCATCCGTCCCCCCACATCGCGAATACACGCGTAGGGGAGCCCGAAGTCAGCGCGCACTCCCCCCGCCAAATCTTAGCATGAAGCCCTTTGAATCTCCGCGCCCCCTTGGGGGTTGCCTGGATCGAACCCGGGCGATGTGCCTGCTTGGCGGGCAGGACCTGTCTTCCGCCAAAGCCACAAAATAATTGAAACACTGTTAGCCTTGCCAGTAGGCAAAACCGGATTCTAGTTGGATTGTGGGGCGACGGATGCATCGTTGGTTCGCTGAGAGTGGCGGCTTTTCCACTCCTTGGTGCCGCAATGTTGAATGGTGCGCCACATGGTTGGGGCAAAACCGCTACCGGCGTTCCTTCGCTGAGCGCCAAATTGAACAGACCGACGATATTATTGGCGGACGACCACCCCGGTTTCCCCGTGATTGAAGAACAGGTCCTGAAGGGTGAAT
>Ga0335078_10000865_pt1 | contig 46133 bp, 34 predicted proteins | sample Lox_Sample_32_FD_206711 | JGI IMG/M metagenome (GOLD analysis project Ga0335078, IMG submission 206711) | Soil microbial communities from Loxahatchee National Wildlife Refuge, Florida, United States - Lox_Sample_3.2 | ecosystem: Environmental > Terrestrial > Soil > Wetlands | place: USA...
GTCGACGATCACGTGCCGCAGTTTCGCGAGGTACGCGCCGATGATCACGTCCGGATACGGTCCGCGCAGCGCGAACACGTCGTGACGCGCGCCGCGCACGCGCTTCTTCTCGACGATCCCCGCGGCTTCGAGCGCGCGCAGGTTCGAGAAGATGTTGCTCTTCGATCGCCCGAGCATCTCGCTCAGCGTGTCCATCGAGAGCGCGTCGTCCGCGAGATAGAGCGCGGCGACGATCTGCCCGCCGAGCCGCGTGATCCCGGGAAAGCTCGCGACGACCTCCGCGCCCACGCCGTCGAGCAACGTACGCCGCGTCGCCGCCACCGGATCTTCGCTCGAGTCTCCGCTCACGAGGCGCACTATAAACCGAACATGCCCAATCGCCTCGCGCGCGAAGCATCGCCGTATTTGCAGCAGCACGCCGAAAACCCCGTCGATTGGTTTCCGTGGAGCGAAGAAGCGCTCGCGAAGAGCAAGCGCGAGGGCAAGCCGATCTTGCTCAGCATCGGTTATTCCGCGTGCCACTGGTGCCACGTGATGGAGCACGAGTGCTTCGAGGACGCGAAAATCGCCGCGCTCATGAACGAGCACTTCGTGTGCATCAAAGTCGATCGCGAAGAGCGCCCCGACCTCGATCAAATCTACCAAGTCACGGTGCAGCTCCTCGGGCGGAGCGGAGGGTGGCCGCTCACCGTCTTCCTCACGCCCGATCGAAGACCGTTCTTCGCGGGTACTTATTTTCCGCCCGTCGATCGCCACGGCATGCCCGCGTTTCCGCGCATCCTCCTCGCCGTCGCCGACGCATACGAAAACAAGCGCGATGAAATCGATCTCCAAGCGCGCGAGCTCACCGACGCGATCGATCAAGTCACGAGGCCCGAAAAAAAATCCGGCGAGCTCACGAAGGATCTCCTCGCCAAAGCCGCCGCGCGCCTCGCATCGCGATTCGACGACGAGCACGGCGGCTTCGGATCGCGCCCGAAATTCCCGAACACGATGAGCCTCGACGTGCTCCTCGCGCACGGCGCGCTGAATCACGACGCGCGCGCGATGTCGCGCGTGCGCCGCGCGCTCGACGCGATGCGCGACGGCGGAATCTACGATCAGCTCGGCGGCGGCTTCCACCGCTACTCCACCGACGAGCGCTGGCTCGTCCCGCACTTCGAAAAAATGCTCTACGACAACGCGCTGCTGCTCCGGCTCTACGTCGACGGCCATCGCGCGTTCGGCGACGAGCGCTACGCGAGCACCGCGCGCGAGATCGTCGCGTACTTGAAGCGCGAGATGCTCGACGCGTCGGGCGGCTTCTACGCGACGCAAGACGCGGACAGCGAAGGCCGCGAAGGGAAATTCTTCGTGTGGACGCGAGATGAGCTGCGCGCCGCGTGCGGCGACGACGCGGACCTCGCGTGCGCGCGCTTCGGCGTCACCGACGAAGGCAATTTCGAAGACCCGCACGGCGCGGAGAGCGAATCACCCGTCACCGTGCTTCACGTCGCGCGCACGATTCAGGAGCTCGCCATCGCGAAATCGATCGCGCCGAGCGAAGTCGAAAGGCGCCTCGAAAACGCACGCAGCGCGATGCTCGCGCATCGGGAAAAACGCGCGAAGCCGTTCCGCGACGAAAAAATCCTCGCGTCGTGGAACGGTCTGTTGATCAGCGCACTCGCCGACGCATCGCGCGCGCTGAGCGAACCGAGCTGGCTCGATCTCGCCGAGCGCGCGTTCGCGTTCGTGATGAAGAGCCTCATCGAAAACGGCCGCGTGCTCCGCCACGTGAAAGACGGCGTCGCCAAAGGACCAGGGTTTCTCGACGATCAAGTGTACGTGGGTTGCGCGGCGATCGACTTGTACGAGGCCACCGGCAAGCCCGAGTACCTCGATCGCGCGCGCTCTCTCGCCACGATCGTGCAAGACGCTTTCACGGGCGCCGACGGCGACATCTACCTCACCGCGCGCGATGGGGAAGCGCTCATCGCGCGTCCACGCGACGTCTACGACCACGCGATCCCGAGCGCGACGTCCAAAGCGATCGAGCTCTTCGCGCGCCTCGGTGCGCTCGTCGACGCTGATCTCGCGCGTCTCGCCGAGCGTCATGTCGCGTCGCTCGTGCCGAGCGCGATCGAAAATCCTTTCGGCATGTCGACCATCATCATGCTTGCCGATCGCATCGCGCGGACGAGCGTCGACGTCGTGCTCGTCGGACCGAGCGACGACATCGCGCGCGCCTCGTATGCCGCGTTCCTTCCGCACCGAACGATCGCGCACGCGACGCTCGACGGAGCATCGGCGGCGCCATTGCTCGCAGCGGACAAACACGCGACGAAACCGAGCGCGTTCGTCTGCCACGCCCACTCTTGCGCTCCACCCGTGTTTGGGTATCGTGAGTTGCTGGAGCTGCTGCGTGCAACTGCTTGAAATAATGAAACATCCCACACGCACCTTCAGCTCGTCTGGATCTTCGCAGATCCGGAGTGGTGCAATGCTGATCCAGGCCGTTGGGCTTTGAAAAATTGCATTCCGAGTAGTTACGGACACTTCTCGAATTTTGGGAGCACTCGAGCCATGGCACGAAGGATGGATAAGGGGATGAGCATGAGGGACGCATCGAAACGAGCACGTCGCACGCGCGGCGCGGTTCAAGTCGAATACGCGTTCCTCTTGGTGTTCGTGATGGTTCCAACGGCGGCCGTCCTGCTCGCAGGCGGACGTCAGATGTACAACATGTACACGACCGCACGAACGGCGCTTCTCAGCTCGAGTCCGTGAAAACAAAACAGGAGAGACAGAATGAACAAGCTCGTTAAGACCAACAAGTTCTCGAAGCTCATTGGTGACAAGAAGGGCGCGACGATGGTCGAGTACGCGATCCTCCTCTTCTTGATCCTCGTCATCGCTGCGATCGTCTACAAGAAGGTCGGTTCGAGCGTGTCTGGCGCTGGTCAGTCTGCGTCGCAGCAATTCCAGTGATTTGACCCTCACCGGTTCGAGTTCTCTCCTGATAGAAGTAGAAGGATGATCTACTTCCTCGTGACGGCGGCGATCCTTGCCGCGATCGCCGCCGTCTCGGATCTGAAAACAGGAGAGATCCCAAACTGGCTTTCGCTCGGTGCCCTGCTCGTGGCGCCCATCGCGCACGTGGTGCTTGCGGTGGTCAAGCATATGACAGCGCACGATGCATTGTTCGAAGGTGGGAGTTCCATCCTAGGTGCGATTGCGTGCTCCATCGTTCCTGCGATTCTTTATCGACAGGACGCGATCGGAGGGGGCGATCTGAAGTTGCTCGCGGCGACGGGCGCGGTCTTGCAACCGCGCCTTGGTTTGGAAGCGGAGATGTATTCGTTCTTCGCTGCCGGTCTGATCGCTCCGGCCTTCCTCGCGTACGAGGGGAAGCTTTTTCGGACGATCAAGAACACGGCGTTGCTGGCGGTGAATCCCCTGCTACCTAAAAAGAAGAGGCGGCCGGTGGAACCGTCTCTTTTGACGTGGCTGCGCTTTGGGCCCGCAATCTTCATCGGCACGGGAATGACCGCCTACCTGCATTGGAGACACTGATGGGTAAGAGACAAGGGATATTGCGCGAACGAAGAGGCGCGGTCCTCGCCGAGTTTGCCATCGCCTTCATGCCCATATGCGCGATGTTCCTTTGTGTCTGTCAGTTCTCACGTTACTCGATCGCTCGCCTCGCGGTGCTTCATGCCGCTCAGGTGAGCGTTCGTGCGTGTTCGGTCATCATCGAACCTGACCCTGGCCACGAGACGCAACTCGATGGGCCGGATTCGGACGTACAGCGCGCCGCGCAAGTGGCGATGGCCCCGTTCGAGGGCAGCGGTGAGATCACCCACACGCCTCCGACCTGCACGCACGACGACACCGGGCCCGAGAACGGCGGCACGGACACCGTCCAGCTCGACGCGACCTACAACTGCGAGATTCCGCTGGCACGTCGCATCGTGTGCTCGTCGGGTCCGAAGAACTTCACCGTCCACGCGCAGTTCCCGCATCAGGGCGCACGGTACAAACTCTAGGAGCGTTCCATGTCGGCACACGCAATCGGGAAGCTCAAAGACAATCGTGGCGCCATCATGGTCGTCGGGATTTTCTTTGCGTGCATGATGATTGGTTGGATGTGGATGCTCGTTGGGCTCGGCGACGCGATGATTTGGCGTGATCGCTCGCAGGAAGCCGCAGACTCGATCAGCTATTCGTCCGCGGCGATTCAGGCTCAAGGCATGAACCTGATCTCCTTCATCAACATTCTCATGTTGATTCTGACGGCGGTCTACCTGCTGCTTTCGTTCGTCTACAACATCCTCGACGTCCTACACATTCTCTTGGGCAGCAACCAAGACAGCGCAGCGTGCATGCAGACTTCGTGTGGTGCACGCCAGACGGACATGGAGATACTCGGGGACCTGCCGTACATGGAGTGGCTCGAGCCGATCGCGAGCCAATGGTGCAACGCCGCGAGCCTCATCGGCGAGCTCCACGACGGCAACACCAATGGTCAGCCAGGCGCGCCGAGCGTGGGATGGATGCTCGGCAACTACGAGACCGTCATGATCGACACGATGCCGATCTTGTCGAAGTTCGAAGATTTCGTCTCGTATGCGTTCCCGTGGGCAGGCGAGCTCGTCGGCGCATATGTGGCGACCGAATACAAAGATTATGGGAAGTTTCGATGGGGTATACCCGTCACACCGACCCTCATACCCGCGACGTTCACGCCAGGTGAGGCGGGCAGTTTCCCCGCGAAGAAATACCAGTCATGCGCGGACGAAGAGTGCGAGCAACCGCTCAATTGCGACTCGCAGGATCCGTCGAACTGCGTGAACTACGACGGCGGCGACAAACGCGAAGGTCTCCCCGTCGACATCCCTGACAAAGGCTTTACGGCCGTCTGCGATTATTTGGGCAAGACAATCGCGAGCAGCGCGAGCGCGGCGATGAGCAAGATCGTCGGCGGCGGCATCATCGGATCCGTGGTCGGCTTCGTCGTGAACACGGTCCTCGGCGCGATCGGCTCGTCGATGAGCGATGCTTACTGCAAGACTGACAGCCGTGGTCTCGCGTCGGGTGCGGACGACACCATCGACGCCATCCTCCCGCCTGCCACCGCAATCCAGGGCGGCGGTTGGAAGAACAAAGAGAAGTGCCCGCAGAACGACTGGGGCGGCGGCGGCGGTGGTGAGTGCGGCGGTCCTACAGCCTGCGATCACGTCTACCAAATCAAATACAACAACCAGAACTTCTGGCAGGACCCGGTCTACGCGGGAGGTCCCCACCTCGTCGTCGACTACGCCGCGAACGGCAACGACTGGATGCAGGTTTGGGGCGCGGTGTGGGGTGGTAATCGCGTCGAGCAAGCCGAGAAGAAGGTCGCCGTCGCGGGGATGGATTCGCAGAACGGAACCGGCACGTGGAAGAGCACGATTCTCGGGACCTCCACCGAGGATCTCTTCACGCTCTACGTCTCGCAGTCCGAGTTCTATTTCGATTGCGACGACGAGTGGAGCAAGGACGCGTGCAACAAAAACGGCAACGCGTCTTACAACATCTCGTGGCGCGCGCGTCTGCGTCGCGTCCACGGCATGTCGTGGGGCTCCGACTTGCTCGGGTACCTGTTCAACGGATCGCTCGGTTCGACGTTCGACGATCGCGTGGAGGACGTCATCTCCGGGGCGATGGGCTCGGTGTTCAGCAATCCGATCGCCGGAAAGCTCGCGTCGACAGCGCTCGATTCAGGATACGATTGGCTGAAGGACTACACGGGGTCACTCGTCGGAAGCGCCATCAACCCAGCGTCCTTCGTGCCGGACTACATCCACTGAGGCCATCATGATCACGAAGCGACTGAAGCAAAGGCAGAGAAAACGCGGCGTGGCGATGGTCGAAGCCGGAATCCTCGCGCCGATCTTCGCGATGATGATGATGCTCACCATCTACTTGATGGGCATCTACGAGACGAAGTACCGCACGGCGATGATGTCGCGGTATGCGGCGTATTCGTACGCGTCGAACGCGTGCTCGAACTCGCAGTTCAAGCCGATCACGAACGATCTACCCGCGGGAATCCGCAACGGCACGTCGACGTCGCAGAGCGACGGACAGGTCACGCAGCAGCAGGATCAGAACGGCGGTACGAGCGGCAACCAATACACGAACCAGGCGCAAGGTGGCGCGCAGGCGTCATCGGCGATGCTCATGAGCCACGGTTCGTCGACGATGACCTGGGACTACGAGCCGACGTACAAGTTCAACAACACGAGCTCGAAGCAAATCACGTCGGACAGCTACGTGGTGTGCAACACGCCGCCGCCGCAAGGCATGAACATCTTCAGTTACCTCGGTAACATCATCTCCGGTGTGCTCTAGGAGGCCGCATGCTCTTTCACCTCTACCTCCTCGGGAAAGTTTCGAAGAAGCGGGTGCTCGGCACGGCGCGCGTGCTCGCGTACGGAACGGTCGTCGCGGGTGTGTTCGGCGCGTTGACGGTTCGCAGCGCGGTCGCCGACGTGCAGACGCAAAGCCTCGAGCTCGGTCGTAAGCTCGAAGGACTTCAGGATCTCGTGCACGGCGCGCAGGAGTTCCAGATCAACGGACAGGCGGTCTACTTCTCCGCGTCGCGCTCGGACGATTCGGTCGACAAGGTGCTCGACCGCTTCGAGACCCACTGCGACAAGTCTCACGCGTTCGATCCGATCGAGTGGAAGTCGCTCGCCGACGGAAAAGGCGAACAAGTCGAGAAGGGCGGCGTCAGTCGTTTCGGCGTGATGCGCAAACAGGATCCGTCGCGTGGTGACGGCATCGTCATGTGCTTCACGAAGGACAGCGCGCGCAACCTCCTCACCGCGCTTCAAGAGTTCCAGAAGAGCGGGGACCTGCACGATCTCGGCGATGTGCGCTACGTGCACGCGGTTCGACGTCCGGGTGAAGCGCAGACCTACGTTCAGTCGATTTGGACGGACGGGAGCTTCAACGTGAAGAGTTTGATGGGCGAGCCCGGCAAGGATTCGATCGGCTCGGACTTCGTCAACGTGCCGCGGCCCACTCACGCGACGCGCACGTTCACCGCGCAGGCGATGAACTCGCCGTACGCGGCGCGTGTGTACGAATCGAGCGATGCGCCGGACGTCGTCCTCAACGCGTACTCGTCGAAGCTCCTCGCGGACGGATGGTCGTCGGTGACGTCGCCGGACGTGAATCTGAACAAAATGGGGTTCGATGGTCGCATCTACATGCGCCCTGAGACTTCGGAGCAGGCCGTCGTGTCGGTGACAAAGAACGCAGACACGGGCAAGACGATGGTCGTCGTCGCGGAGACGGGCAGCACGCCGAGCACGAATCAGCTGAAGACGGTGACGCAGTGATTCGTGGTTGGATGGTCGGTGTGATGGCGGCAGCGACGCTCGTCGTGAGCAGCGCGAACGCGCAGCAACGTCCGACGCCGCTTCCTTCGGGAGGCGGCGCGGGCAGTGGGAGTGCACTCAAGCCCGATCACAAGCTCCCGACGCTGCACTATCCGACACCCGCCGCGACCTACGAACAATACGTGCAGTACTACCTCAAGCTCATTCGCGCCGCGTCTTCGCGCTATCACGTGGCGTCGGCCGACACGAACAAAGTCATTCTCTTCTTGCGTGACTGCTCCGCGCGCGTCGAAGCCGACGGGTACGTCACCGAGCGTGAGGCGCACTATTGCAACTCGCAGACGATGGCCATGGTCCACGACATCGCGACGCCATACATCATGCAGGCCGCTGGCGACGCCAACTGAGATTCTGCACTCTCCTCGTCGCGGCGCTGGTTGCGTGCGATGACCGGCACACGCCCGCGACGACGTCGTCGGATGGAGGCGCAACTGCAGCTTCGATCACGGACGCTGCGCCCGCGACGAGCCTGTTCGGAAATCTCCTCGACGCGAGCGCGACCGTGAGCGTCGCGATGGACGCGGGAGAGGATCTCATCGAGCTCTTCGAGAACGGGCTCACGCTCCTCGAGGCCGCGGGAAAAATCGTTCACGCGAACGTCGGCGATTGCAACGCGATGGGAGATCGACTCGTCGCGTACCGCGATGCACACGTCGACGCCGTCGCGCGCGTGCAAGCGCTCTACGATCCCGCGCGCACACCGGAGCGGAAGGCGATGCAGTCGCGTTATCGTGCGCGTTTTCGCGCGGCGTGGGCCGACGTGCGACCGGGCATCGTCAAGTGCAAGGACACGCCGAAGGTGAAGCGCATTCTTCGCGAAGTGTGGGGCGACGATCCCGACGCGGGCGAAGGTCCGCCGTCGCCGCCGCCGTGATCACAGCGCGAGCGCGCGGATCATCGCGTCGTAGTGCTTCGCGAGCGCGGCGCGCATCGACGCGCGGCGCGCCTCGAAGGAAAAATCTCCGCCCACGATCGAGAGCGCGTCGTCGAGCTTCGCGGCAGGACGCATCGACACGAACGGCGAGAGGTAGAGCTCTTCGAGATCGTTGTCGGCGATGAACTCGCGGATCTTGCTCGAAGCGGTCGCGTCGGAGAAGTATTCGTCGATCACGAGGAAGGGGACGTTTTGCGCGAACGCGGCGAGCATCGCGTGCCAGCGCGTGCAGACGTACAAATCGAACGCGCCGACGACGCGCCAGCGATCGAGCGCACCGAGATCACCGACGATCTTCGCGCCGGGAACCGCGGCGAGCGCCTTGCGTTGCAGCTCGGAGTCGCCGTAGATCTCGCCGAACGGAAGAAACACGACCTCGATCGCGCGCTTCGACACGAGCTTCGCGAGCGTCGTGAAGAGCTCGTTGTAGAAGAACGACGCGCGTCCGTCGCGCAGCGAGGTCCCGATCGAGACGCCGACGACGAACGCGCTCGTGTCGACGCGGGCTTCGCGCAGCGTGTGCTCGGCGAAATCGTCTTCGGGCAGATCGAGCAAGAGCGTGGGATCGGGCACGACGTGAATCTCGCCGGAGAAACCGCAGCGACGCACGAAGCGCGCCGTGAGCGCGTTGCGCACGCTGACGTACGCGAGCTTCTCGCAGCAGCGCGCGACGCGCGCGTAGTCGTCTTTGCGATCGGCGAGGTACGCGGGGGTCGCCTCCGCGCCGAGCGCGTTCCACGCGGCGGGCGTCTTCGGATTCCAGCGGCTCGGATCGCCGAGCACGAACGGTCTGAAATCCGGCTCGAGACGAAGGATGCCGCCGCCGCCGATGACGAGCGCGTCGAGCCCCTTCGCCCAGCGGACGCCGTCGTCGGCGGGGATGCGCGTGATCGGCGCGTCGATTCCGCGCGGCGCGTCCCACGCGTGCCGCCAAAAATTCCCGCGGAGCTCCGGCGCGAAGACGACGTGCTCGGCGTTCGGCACGCGCGCTCGAAACGCCCGGCGCACGGCGTACCCGAGGAGCTGGTCGCCGGTGTTGTCGATCGAGTACGCGCCGAGAAATCCGATGCGCTTCATGACAAATACGCCTCGACGAGATCGGCGGCTTTGGGAAGCGCTTCGACTTGCGCGCGGTACTCGGCTTGGCGTTTGCGGAGCGCGTCGCGCGCGGCGTCGTCGAAGAGGAGGCGGCGCGCAGCGTCCGTGAAAGCGCGCTCGTCGAGCGCTTCGACCGTCTCGAGCGCGCTCGTGTACGGGTTGTCGCGCGCGAGCGGCGCGAGAAATTTGAAGAGGCCGAGCGGCCAAATGCGAAACGCGCTGAGCGGCACGGCGTCTTCGAGCCACGCGCGCGTCGCAGGGGACGCGTCGAGCTTCTCGGCGATTTCGTCGGCGAACTTTCCGGCGAACGAGTTCACACCGAGGAGCACGGGGATCTGCGCGGCGATCGCGGCCGCGATCGTCGTCGCAGAAAAATTGAAGCTGAGGAGCAGGTCGGCCGCGGCGAGCGTCTTCGCGAATCGCGCCGGGCTCCGCTGCGGGAGCCACGTGTAGCGATCGCCGAGCGCGTCGTCGAACGGGAATCGCGTCGGACCGACGTGCACGACTTGAGCGCGCTCGCCGAGCGCAGCGAGCCGCGCGCCGACGAGCTTCGGGAACACGAGCGCGAGCCGCTTGCCCATCTCGTGCGTTTGGCTCGACGGTTCTTGCCAGCGCGCCGACGTGACGAGCACGATGCGATCGTCGCCGCGCGCGCCGAAGTCCGCGCGCATCGTCTCGCGCTCGCGCGCGTCGATCTCGGGCGCTCTCGGCAGCGCGTTGTACAAACCCTTCGCGCCCGTGGGTTGCGCGAACGGAACGGGGATCAAGCGCTTGGTCACGTCGAGCGAATAACGCGAGTGCTGCCAGGTCGTGCCCACGAGATCCCACTCGAGGCCCGTCTTGCGGAGGTTCCACACGTCGAGACCGATCACGCGACGGTTCACCGCGCGGAGGAACGTCGCGTCCGTCCCTTCGCGCTTGAGCATCATGTACACGCCCGTCGCGTCGAGCAGCACGATGGACGCGGCGCGCACCTCCGCTGCGAGCGATCCGATCGCCTCTTCGAGCTTCGCGCCCTTCGCGACGGGCACGAATCGGAACGGGCGATCCTTCACGAGGATCGCGAGCGACTCGTGCGCGAAGACGACGATCTCGTCGCCGCGCGCGTGGAGATCATCGGCGATGCGCATGCCGATCACCGTCTCGCCGAACGGCGCGCTCTGCGGCGCGACGAAGAGGTGCGTGCGCCCGCTCACTCGCCGCGCTCGCCTCCGAGATCGTTTTTCGGAACGTGACCCGTCGTCGCTTGATCGGGAAAGAGGACGCCGTGCGTGACGAGCGCGCTGAGCGCGTCGCGGAGTCCGCGCGGCGTGCCGATGTCGAGGAAGCGTCCGTCTTCGAAGAGGGTCGCGCGTACGTCGAGGCCCGCGGCGCGCGCCGCCTCGAACGCGTGACCGAGCGCGCGCTCTCGCGGATCGCTCTCGCTTCGCGCCGCGTCCCAATCGCAGCAGAACGCGGTGAAACGCGGCGACCAACTCGCTGCGCCCCACGTGTTGCGCTGCGCGGCGTGCGCGGGCTTGTCCTCGATGCGCACGATCGCGCCGCGCGCGTCGAGCACGACGGGTCCGAGTCGCTCGGCTTCTTCCGTCGGGAACACGGCGAGCATCACGTCGGCGCGCGCTTCGACGCGCGCGGCGTGAACGCGCGCGAGCGCGTCGCTCGGAAGAAAAATCGTGTCGGGCATCGCGAAGACGACGTCGTCTTCCGCGAGCCACGCGCGCGCGCACGAGAGCGCGTGAGGAATTCCTCCGGGGACCGCTTGCACGACGTACGCGAGCGACATTCCGCTCTCGCTCGCGCCGAGCACGCGCACCACCTCGAGTTTCTCCGGCGACACGACGGTCACGCATCGCTCTGCGCCCGCGCGTCCGAGCGCGGCGAGCGCGAGCTGACAAATCGGACGCGGCTCGAGCGCTTCGCCTTCGCTCGCGAAGAGAAGCGGAAAGAGCTCCTTCGCGTAACCGGACGCACCGAATCGAACGCCCCGACCCGCCGCTGGCAAGAACCCGACCGGCCTGCGCGAGCTCACGCTTGCAACGCTTGCAGCTCGCGCGGGCAACGTCAAGCGCGCGGTGGTAACGTCGCGCGCGGTGGGCGACGTCTTCGTGAAGTTCCGATACGACGAACGCGACGTCGCCGCCGCGCTCCGCATGCGCGTCGTCGCGACGCTGAGGCGGCGGAGCGATCTGGCGCTCGCGCCGTTCGTGTGCGTCGCGGCGTGCGTCGCGGGTTACGTGTACGCGCCGGCAGGTCCCGCGCGTTTCGCGGTGATGGCGATCAGCGCGCTCGTCTTCGTGATCCTCGTCGCGTCGATCGTCGTCTTGCCGCGCGCGATGTTTCGCCGGCGTCTCGGGTTGCACGTTCCGATGAGCGTCGATGCATCCGATGAAGGCATCACTGTGATCGCGGGTCCCGTCGCGCGCACGATCGCGTGGTCCGATTGCGCGCGCGTCGAGAAGGGAGCGCGCGTGTGCGTGATTCACCACGGCGCGGGCGAAGCGTTCTTGCTCCCGCGCCGCGCGTTTCGCGACGCCTCGCGCGAGGCGGCGTTCTTCGATCTCGTCGCGCGTCACGCGAGGCGCGACAGCCGCCGCTTGGACTCCGGAAAATCCACGCCGAGCGCGAACCAATAGAGCAGACCGGAGACGACGCCCGCGACGAGCGCGCCGACGTTCGGCGCGAGCGGCGGCGCGTTCGGCGCTTCGCCGAGCGCGGTGATGAGCGCGCCCGCCACGACCTGCGCGATCGCGACCCACTGATAAAGACGAAGGCGCGCGTAAATCGGAGTCTGCGGCTCGCCGCGGTACGCCTCTTCGCAAAATCGTCCGAGCCCGTTGAGCACGAAATACACGCCGCCGATCACGTTGAGCGCAGCGTGCAAGCTCCAGAGTCGGCCGATGACGATCATCGTCACGACGTTCCACAGAATCGAATAGAGCGGCGTCGGGTGGATGGGGACGTCGTCGAGGTGCGCGATGCGGCACACGCGCGAGCGAGGGTGATGGTAGCGAATTCCGATCGCGTCGCTCGTGGGCGAGCCGTGGCAACAGCCTTGAACGAGGCAGCGCACGCGTCCCATCGCCTGGATGTACGGCGCCGAGAGCGCGACGCTCCCGAGCAAGAGCCACGTCGGCGTGCCGAGCAGCGGCGCGCAGATCCCCGCGAGACAAATGCCGAGGAGGCCGCCGTAGAACCCGTAAGGTCGAGAGAGCGCGGCGGAGCCTTCGATCTTCTGCGCCCACAGGCCCGCGCCGACGAGCCCGCCGAGCGACGCCGCCATGACGCCCGCGAAGTGTCCGGGACCCGTTCCGGTTCCGATGATGAAGACGCCGCCGCCCGCGGCGAGTCCGCCCCAGAGGCCGTAGTTGATGACGCGGACCGCGCCGAACCGCGTCTCGTGCCACGAGTTCGCGATGCGCTCGGCGAGCCCACGCATCCAGCGCCAAATCGACGGCACGGACGCGGCGAGCGCGTACGCAATCGCGGCCGCGGCGATTCCATCGCGACGATCGTCGAGCGCGGCGAGCGCGATCGCCGCTGCGCGCGCGAGCCAACGGAACGGCGCGCGGACGTGCGCGGTCCACGCGTCGGCCGCGACGAGCGCGCCGAACGCGACGAACGACGGAGCGGGAAACCACGACGAGAGCCACGGAAGCGGAGCGAGCATCGCGAAGCCGAGGAGCACGCGCACGACGATCGCACGCACGTCGGACTTCGATCGCGCGCCGAACGGCGCGCTCGCGGCAAAGAGCGCAGCGGGCGCGTTGTGCGTGGTGAGCGTCGCAACGCTCGGCAAGAGGCACGTCGCGATCACGAAGACGAGCGCGGAGACGCGACGCGCGAACGTCGGACGCGCGACGCCGCCCGGCGGAACGTCGATCCACGGCGCCGGCCTTCGATCGCCGAACCGCTGCGCGAGATCGTGACGCTCGTACCCGAGCACGATCGCGATCGTTCCGAGCGCGACCGCGGGCGACACGAGCCAAAGTCCGCTCGCCGATCCGAACGCGACGGACGCGCCGAAACAAATCGCGGTGAAGCCGAGGTAAATCGGATGCGCGAAGAGCGCGTACGCGCCGCGCGTCGCGAGCCTCGGCGGAGGGAACGCGTTCATCGGCAGGCCCCCGCCGTCGCGCCAGAGTCCGAACCAACCCGCGATCATCGTGAGCGCGCCGGCGATCGCGAGCGCGAGCCCCGCGCGCGGGGCGTGAATCGCGGGCGCGTGGACGACGCGCTCGGTCGCGCGCGCCCACGCGACGAGCAGCGCGGGGATCACGATCGCGAACAGCGCGCCGTATAGCACCTTGCCCAACGCGCCGTCGCTCGCGCGCTTCGGCTTCCACGGCGGCCACTGCACGATCTCGTGAATCGCGAAGCCGCGGTCGGTTCCGCGCGCGCTCTCGAGCGTCGCGCGCGCGCACCATTTCCGCTCGTCGACGGCGAGGATGCGCAACGGAAAACGCTCGATGCCGGGGATCTGCGCGAGCGCCGTGTTCTTGATCGCGCCGGCGCGGAGCGCGCCGCCCTCTTCGATCGCGAGCTTCACGCGCTCGGAGTCGAACGCGCGAGGGTCGACCGTGAACGCGCCGAGCTCTTCGCCGTCGAGGAGCGCGATCTTCTTCTCGTGCGCGCCGCGCCAATCGATCCACACGAGCGAGCTCTTCTCGCCGACGAAGCGTCCCCAGCGCAGCTCGTCGATCGGCATGATCCACGGTTCGATCGTGAGCTCGAGGTGCTCGACGTATCCGCGCCCGCGCACGACGCGATCGCCGATCGTGATCTCGGCGCGCGCGCGCGGGCTCACGCAGCGCCACGTCACGTCGCCGTCGCGCGACTCGAAGATCTTTCGTTCGATCGCGTCGCCGAGCTCGGACCATCGCCCGGAGAAATCGAGCGGTCCCGATTTCCACGCGAGCGCGCCGTCCGCGATCGTCGGCTCGTCCGTCGCGCGCACCGAAGTCTGCGTGCGCGCCTCGCCGTCAGCGGTTTTCCGCGTCAAAATGCTTGCATAATGCAAGGTGAACGCGTGCCACGTGAGCCGCGCGGCGTACGCGATCACGACCTCCCCATCCTCCGCGACGCAGTCCATGTACCACTTCGACAGACGGAACGCGCCCATGATGAGACGCTCGATCTTCAGCGAAGATCGCTGCCTTGACAACGATCGAATTGGTCGGTCTGCTCGCGACGTGGTTGAAGTCGCGACGCGCTCCATGCTCGCGGCGGAGGACGTGCACAAGCGCTACGGCCGAAAGCACGTGCTGCGCGGCGCGACGTTCGAAGCGCGCGCGGGCGAGCTCGTCGCGATCCTCGGCGAGAACGGCAGCGGCAAGAGCACGCTCTTGCGAATTCTCGCGGGCATGGGCGAGCTCGACTCGGGCCGCGTCGAACGAAACGGTCGAGTCGGGTACTGCCCGCAAGAACAAGTGCTGTATCCGTACCTCACGATCGACGAGCACCTCGAGCTCTTCGGTCGCGCGTACGGCCTGCCGGACGACGTCGTGCGCGCGCGCGCCGATCGCCTCGCGGAGCGCTTCGACTTCGCGCGACATCGCGACGAGCTCGTCGAGCGGCTCAGCGGCGGAACGAAGCAGAAGCTCAACCTCGCCATCGCGCTGCTCCACGATCCCGCGATCGTGCTCCTCGACGAACCGTACGCGGGGTTCGACATCGAGTCGTACCGCGGGTTCGTCGCGTGGGCGAACGAAGCGAAGCGCGAAGGGCGGTGCGTCGTGATGATCGCGCACCTCGTGCTCGACGAAGAGCGCTTCGACAAAGTCTTCCACCTGCGCGATGGGAGAATCCAGGATGCGTGAGCGCGCGCGTCGCGTCATCACCGCCGCGCGGCTCGTGCTGAAGGATCTGCTGCGCCGGCGAATCGCGCTCGTGCTCCTGTTCGTCGTGCCTGCGCTGTTCGACGCAGTGGTCCTCGCGACGACGTCGACGCGCGACGTCGACGTCACCCTCGGTTCGCTCGTCGAAGACGAAGGCGGAGCGGTGGGCGTGCGCGGGCTCGACGCGCTCGCGACGTTCTTCGGAACGGACGGCACGCGCACGCTCGACGAACGCCGTCTCTCGCTCGTGTTTCTCGGGACCGCGGCGGTCTCGTTTCTCGCGTGTTTTCTCGCGTTCAATTTGGTTCACAAGCGGCGCGACGCGGACGCGCGCCTCGTGAACGCGGGATACCGCGCGCACGAAGTGTTGCTCGCGAAGGTGATCGTGCTGCTCGCGATCGTCGGCGCGCTGGCGATTTACGAGACCGCGATCGTCTCGCCGTGGGTCGTTCCCCATCGCGTCGCGATGGTCGCGGTCGGATTTTTCTTCGGCGGGCTCATCTACGGATGTCTCGGCATGCTCGTCGGCGCCATCGTGTCGAACGAGCTCGAAGGAATTTTCGCGATCGTGCTCCTCACGAACATCGACGCGGGATGGCTTCAGAATCCGATCTACTTCGCGCACAGCGAGCGCCGCGCGCTCATCGAAGCGCTCCCCGGATACGGCCCCGCGCAGCTCGCGGTCGTCTCCGCGCTCACCGACGACGAACCGCGCGGCGCGCTCTCGCGCGCGATCGCGTGGGCCGCGTGCGCGCTCCTCGCCGCGCTCGTCGCGTTCGGTTTGCGCATCGCGCCCAAGCGCGACGCGCTCCGCCAGCACTACGCGAAGGTGCTCTTCGTCGCGTACGCGATTTGGTTCGCCGCGTTCGAGCTCGTCGGTCGCTACGCCGCGACGCTGCACACGATCGATCTCTCGAGCGCGTGGGATCGCGCGCTGCCCGTGATTCCAGCGTTCGTTTGGCCGTACGAGGCGTGCTACGTCCTTCCGCTGATCGCGCTCGTCGTGCTGAAGGATTGGCATCGCTTCAACGTCGCGCTCGTCGCGTTCGTGATCGCGAACCTCACGGCGTTCGTCGTGTACGTCGCGGTGCCCATCGCGTACGCGCGCCCCGAGCTCGGATCGAGCCTCGCCGAGCGCGTCCTCGCGATGGAGTACGCCGCCGATTTTCATCCCGGAGCCAACAAGCTGCCGAGCATGCACGTCGCGATGTCGTGGATCATGCTCTGCGCGATGTGGCGGCAAGCGAAGCATCGCGTCGTCGACTTCTTGCTCACCGCGCTCGTCGTGCTCATCTCGCTCGCGGCGATCTTCGTGAAGCAGCACCTCGTGATCGACGTCGTGGTCGGCGTGCCGTGGGGGCTCGCGTCGTATTTCGCAGCGGACAAAATTTATCGACGTGTCGTCGCGAAGGACGCGAGCGCGCGCGACGCGCTCGTCCGCGTGTTCCTCTTGCGCCGAAGCTGAGACTACGCGCTGACGATCTCGAGCATCTGGTTCGCGAGCGTGACGATGTCGTTGTTGCGGCCGGCGCGCATCGCGCGGCCCGCGCGGATACGCGGGAGGATCGCGACGATGCGACGCATTCCGTCCGCGATGCGCCGCGGGAGCGCGACGCGCTCGGCGATGGGCACCAAGAACTCTGCCGCCGCGCGCACGCGATCGCGCGATCCCGCGATCGCTTCTTGGATGGGCTCGTAGAAGAGCGTCGTCATGAGCACGACGTCGTCGATCGTTCCGCGCGAGTGCGTGATGCGATCGAGCGCGTCGAGCTGCCTCCAAAAACGCGCGACGGCTTCGGGGTGCGACTCCTCGTCGTCGAGGAACGCGGCGAGCTCCGGCATGAGCACGGCCATCACGCCCGACTCCCACGTGATCCACATCGCGCGGTGCGAGCAGCCGTGACGCAGCAAGCGGAGCACCTCTTCGAACACGCGCGGACGCGCGGCGCGCGCCAAATCCTCGCGGTGAGAAATCATTGCGTCATACACGGAAGGCTCGATGCCCAAATCGAGCCGCGCGGCGAATTTGATCGCGCGCAAGATGCGGACGGGGTCCTCGCGGAAACGCACCGACGGCTCGCGGATGGTCCGGATGGTCCGCTTCGCGATGTCTTCCATCCCGCCGCACCAGTCGAGCACCTGGCGGCGATCCAAATCGTAAAAGAGCGCGTTGATCGTGAAGTCGCGGCGGATGGCGTCCTCGTGGGCTTCGCCGAAGACGTTGTCGCTGCGAATCAGGAGATCGCTCTCTTCTTCGTCGAGCTCTTGGGGATTCTTGCGGAAGGTCGCGACCTCGATCACCTTGCCGCCACCGAAGAGGACGTGCGCGAGACGGAAGCGGCGGCCGATGATGCGGCAATTGCGGAAGAGGGAGCGCACGTCTTCGGGGCGCGCGCTCGTCGCGACGTCGAAGTCCTTCGGGTGCAAGCCGAGGAGCAGATCGCGGATGCAACCGCCGACGAGGTACGCCTGAAACCCGTGACGCTCGAGCCTGCGGACGACTTTCGCCGCGTCGGGATCGATCGAAGACTCCTCCAAGAACGCGTCGTGACGGACGAGCCCGGTGCCGAGGTGACGTTCGGCGACGCTTCTCACCTGTTCCGCGGCGTCGCCACGATCGCCGCGATGGCGGTTTCGAGCCTCACGCTCGTCGTCACTCAACTCGATTCGGAAAGACGGAAGGTCCGGAGGAGCCGGAAGCTCTTTTTTCAAGACGAATCGATCCTACCAACCGCGTTTGACGCCCGCAACGTGCGATCGCGAAGAGGGCGGGAATTCCCTCGAAAACGAACATTGTTCACGAAGCGTGCCGAACCTGTTGACGCACAATCGCAGGTGATTAGGTTCACCCCGCGAGGCAAGACATCATGGGTAAGATCATCGGCATCGACCTGGGAACGACCAACAGCGTCGTCGCGATCATGGAAGGTCGCGAGCCCAAGGTCATCGTCAACGAAGAGGGCTCACGCCTGACCCCGAGCGTGGTCGCGTGGGACGACAAGGGCGAGGTGCTCGTCGGGCAGATCGCGAAGCGCCAGGCAGTGACGAATCCGGAGAACACGATTTACTCCGCGAAGCGTTTCATCGGCCGCCGTTTCGAAGAGGTCGGCGAAGAGACGAAGCGCGTCCCGTACAAAGTGGTCCGCGGCCCGAACGGCGACAGCGCGTTCGACGTGCGCGGCAAGACGCTCACGCCGCAAGAGGTGAGCGCGAAGGTCCTTCAAAAATTGAAGAAGGCCGCGGAAGATTATTTGGGCGAGAAGGTGAACGAGGCGGTCATCACGGTGCCCGCGTACTTCAACGACGCCCAGCGCCAGGCGACGAAAGACGCCGGTCGCATCGCGGGTCTCGAAGTGAAGCGCATCGTCAACGAGCCGACGGCCGCCGCGCTCGCGTACGGCCTCGACAAGAAGAAGGACGAGGTCATCGCGGTCTACGACTTCGGCGGCGGCACGTTCGACATCTCGATCCTCGAGGTCGGCGACAACGTCGTTCAAGTCATCTCGACCAACGGCGACACGCACCTCGGCGGAGACGACATCGACAACTTGATCATCGACTGGATGATCGCCGAGTTCAAGAAGGGCCAAGGCATCGACCTCGCGAAGGACAAGATGGCTTTGCAGCGCCTGAAGGAAGCCGCCGAGAAGGCGAAGATCGAGCTCTCGAGCGTGCAAGAGACGGGCATCAACCTGCCGTTCATCACGATGGCTTCGGGGGGCCCCGTGCACCTCGACATGCGCCTCTCGCGCAGCAAGCTCGAGCAGATGATGACGCCGCTCATCGATCGCACGATGGAGCCGACGAAGAAGGCGCTCCAAGACGCGAAGAAGAACGCGAGCCAGATCGCAGAAGTGGTTTTGGTCGGCGGCTCGACGCGCATTCCGCTCGTCAAAGAGACGGTGAAGAAATTCTTCGGCAAGGATCCGCACCAAGGCGTGAACCCCGACGAGGTCGTCGCGGTCGGCGCGGCGGTGCAAGCGGGCGTGCTCAGCGGAGACGTGAAGGACATGGTGCTCCTCGACGTCACGCCGCTCTCGCTCGGCGTCGAGACGCTCGGCGGCGTCATGACCGTCATGATCCCGCGCAACACGACCATCCCGGCGCAGAAGAAAGAGATCTTCTCGACGGCGACCGACTCGCAACCGTCGGTCGAGGTCCACGTGCTGCAAGGCGAGCGCACCGAGGCGCGCTACAACCGCACGCTCGGCAAGTTCCACCTCGAAGGCATCATGCCTGCGCCGCGCGGCGTTCCGAAGATCGAAGTCACCTTCGACATCGACGCGAACGGCATCCTCTCCGTCAACGCCAAGGACACCGCGACGGGCAAGGATCAGAAAATCACCATCACAGCGAACTCGGGTTTGAACGAGTCCGAGATTCAGAAGATGGTGAGTGAAGCGGCCGCGCACGAGAAGGAAGACAAAGAGCGCCGCGAGCAAGTCGAGCGCCGCAACAAGCTCGACAACCTCTGCTACACGCTCGAGAAGACGCTCAGCGAGCACAAGGACAAGCTGCAAGCGTCCGACGTGACCGGTCTCGAGGCGCTGATCAAAGAAGGCCGTGAGGCGGTCGAGAAGCAGGACGACGAGAAGGTGAAGAGCGTCTCGGAGCGTCTCGAGAAAGAAGCGCACCGCATGGCGAGCGTGATGTACGGCGCGAGCGGTGGACCGGGAGGGCCCGGCGGGCCCGGCGCGCCGCCCGCGGGCGGCGAAGGCGGCGGCGAGAAGTCCGAGCCCAAGAAGGACGTCATCGACGCCGAGTTCGAAGAGAACGCAAACTGAAACCGAGAAGTCTCGCGCTTCTCGCAGCGAACACGGCCGCGATCTTCGGATTCGCGGCCGTGCTCGCATTTGGCGGCGTCACGCCGAAGCTCTACGGGTGGGATCTCGCGATCGTGCGCGCGGGCGCGCGGTTGATTTTCGCGGGCGCCGATCCGTACGACGCGGACGCCATGTCGCGCGTGCTCGGAAACCCCGCGCTCGCACGCTTCCCGTTCGCGTATCCGCCGAACGTCGCGCTCGACGTCGCGCCGCTCGTCGCGCTTCCGAACCTCGTCGCGCTCGCCGTGCTCGCCGCGTTCGGTGCGGTGGCGTTGCGCGCGGCGCTCAAGGAGCGCGCGCTCGTCGTGACCGCGTCGTTTCCCGCGCTCGCGGCGTTCGCCTCGGGCCAGCTCGTGTGGATCCCGCTCGCCGTGTTCGCCGCGGTGCGCGCGCTGCTCGCGCGTGATCGCGCGCTCGCGGCGGGGATGGTCGCGTCGCTGCTCGCGTTCAAGCCGACGATGCTCGCGTTCGTTCCCATCGCGCTCGCGTTTTCGTCGTCGCGCGTTCGCGCGCTCGCAGGGCTCGCGATCGGAGTCGTCGCGCAGCTCCTCGCGTGCCTCGCGATCGCGCCGGGCGCGCTCCGCGCGTATCCCGACGCGGCGCGCGCGTTCTCGGCGTACGTCGCGTCGCATCCCGCGCTCTTCGACAGCGTGACGTGGCGCTCCGCGCTCTCGAGCGACGCGCTCGGCGCGATCGCGATCGTCGCGGTCGGGATCGTCGCGGTCGCGTGGATGTGGCGTGCGCGTCGCGATCTCGACGCGCTCATGTCGGCGTGCGTCCTCGCGACGCTCGCATGCGCGTGGCACTGCTTGCCCTACGACTACGTGCTCCTGGCGCTTCCGTTCGCGTGGCTCGCGGATCGACTCGACGCGCGCGATCGCGCGCGCATCGGCGCGGCGCTCGTCGCGTCGTCGTGGCTCGCGCTCTTGCCCGGCCGCGCGCACTTCGTCGTGCTCGCGCTGTTTCCCGGCGCGCTCGTCGTCACCGGCGCGTGGATGATGGTAGCGTCGCGCTCATGGAGGCAGAGCGGCCCACACGAGCAGGATGGCTCGCGAGCGCCGGCGTCACCGCGTGCGTGATCCTCCTCGCGCCGTGGCGTCTCCTTCCCACGGACGCATGGCTCGCGCTCACGTGCGGCCGTGAAATCGCGCAGCACGGACTGCCTCACCTCGACACGCTCGGTGTCGTCACGCGCGGACACGTCTGGACCGATCAGCAGTGGCTCGGTCAGCTCTTCATCTACGAAAACGAGCACCTCTTCGGGCTCCGCGCCGCGCTCGTCGCGCAAGCGCTCATCACGTGCGCCGCGTTCGGCCTCTGCGCGCGTTACGCGCTCGCGCGCGGCGCGTCGCCCGCGGCGACGCTCGTGTCCGCGATCGCAGGGTTCGGAGTGGGGGCGACGTTCTTCACGCTGCGCCCGCAAATGTTCTCCATCTTGGGCTTCGCGATTCTGCTCGTGCTGCTCGGCGAAGACGTGCGCAAGCCATCGCGTCGCGTGTGGTGGGTCCTCCCGGTGCTTTGCGTGTGGGCGAATTTGCACGGCGTCGTCATCGTGGGTGCGGCGGTCGTCGGATTGCGCGCGGCGTTCGACGTGCTCGGGAAAAAAATTCTCCGCGGCGTCGCGCTCGGCGCCCTCGCCGCGGTCACGCCGTTCGCGACCCCGTACGCCCGCGAGCTCCCGCGTTACCTCCACGAAATCGGACGCCTCCAAGATCCCGTGCGCCAGCTTCCGATCTTCGAGTGGAACCGCGTCGAGTTTCCGTCGGACTGGCCGTTCTTCACGATCTTCGGCGCGATGCTCGTGCTGCTCGTCGTCGTGCATTGGAAAAAATTGGCGCGGCCCGTTCCGTTCGAGACGCTCGTCCTCGCGATCATGGGCGCGGCGGCGTGGCAAGCGAGTCGGCACTTGCAGTGGTTCGGCGTCGCGCTCGCGGCGTACGCCCCTGTCGCGCTCGACGCGCTCCCGCCGGTGCGCGAAGGTCACGTGCTCGCGCGCGTCGCGTCGGTCACGCGCGTCGTCGCGCCGCTCGCGTTCGTCGCGCTCGTCGTGCGCTTGTACGCGATGGATCAACAAACGCTCGAACGCGAGTATCCGCGCGGGGTCCTCCCGGTCGCGCGTGAGATCATGAAGACGCATCCCGATTCGGAAGTCGCCGCGAGCGATCTCTACGCGGATTGGCTCTTGTGGTACGTGCCCGAGGTCGCGGGGCGCATCGAGTGGGACGTGCGATTCGAGCTCCTCGACGACGCGCAAGCGCGCGCGATGGGAATCTTCCTCTACACGCGCGCCGGCTGGGATTCACTCTACCCGAACGCGCACATCGTCCTCGTCGCGCGCAAGGCGCACAAAACGTTGAACGCCGCGCTCGAAGCGCAGCACGCGCAGGTGCTCTGGGAAAACGACGTCGCGCGCCTGTATCTGCGCTGACTCGCGCGCGTCAGACGATGCACCCCGTCGCGCGTCGGTGTATGGTGCGCCTTCAAGCGCCACTAGCTCAGTTGGATAGAGCGACGGCCTCCGGAGCCGTAGGTCAGAGGTTCGAATCCTCTGTGGCGCGCCGCGATCGAGCGTCACTCCTTGTACGCAGAACATCGCGTCGACCGATCTCGGAAAACCCGGCGGGCGACTCGGTGGATGCGAGTGCGCAACCCCATAGCGCTCGCTCTGCGGTCGCTGCCGTCATCCGTGCAACGTTCGCTGGCGCCCGCAAGCGCTGCACGGTCGAAGACGTGCTTTATGTGCGCCGACGGATTTGCGGCGCGGCACGCAATCTGCAATTCCTTGGCACGGCATGAAACGGTGGCCCGTCGTGTTTCAGGCAGCCGCGCTCGTCGCGTGTCAATCGGGCGAGCGACGCTTCCCGCTGCGCGACGTGATGTGGCGCGACACCGATCTCGCGCCCGTTCGCGTGCGCTGCCACGAAGAGCCGACCGACGCGGATCCGCATCACGTCTCGTGCGCGCCGCGAAACTACGACGCGACGCTTTATTGGGACGCCGCCGACAACATGTTCTTTCGTCCCTTCTCGCAGATGCTCGGGATCGTGACGACCCACGAATCGGTGAACGTGAACGCGCTCGACGAAGTGCCTGACTCGTCGTGGTTCACGAACCGCATCGGCGTGCACGCGATCACGCCGCACGAGCTCGAGACCTACGCGTGCCGGCCCGATCAAATGCTCGATCCCGAGCACGCGCCGGATCATTCGTGGCTGGTCGACAAAGGCAAGGACAGCGGATCGACGCCGGGCTTTCGGATGAAGGTGCCCGGGCACGGGAAGTACCTCATGAAGGTGAACCCGGGCGCGGTTCAAGAGCGGCAGATCGCGGCGACGCTCATCGGCGAGGCGGTGTTTTGGGCCGCGGGATACAACGCGTCGTGCGAGCAGGCGCTCGCCGTGCGTCCGTCGGTCTTCAAGCTCAAGCCCGGTCTGCGCGCCACACACGGCAACTTCGGCGACGAATACGATTTCGATCAGAAGGCGCTCGACGACATGCTCGCGAAGGCTACGCACCGCGGCGACCGCGTGCGCATGACCGCGTCGGCGTGGGTCTCTGGTTACACGATCGGTCAGTTTCGCTACGAGGGCACGCGCGACGACGATCCGAACGACGTCATTCCGCACCAGGATCGGCGCGAGCTCCGCGGCATGCGATTGCTGACGGCGTGGATCGATCACTTCGATTCGCGCGAAGGAAATTCGCTCGACACGTGGATGACGGACTCGAAGGGCGGCGCGCCGGACTCGTCGCCCGGGCACGTCGTGCACTATCAGATCGGAACGAGCGCCGCGCTCGGTGACACGTGGGACTCCGATGCGATCACGCGTCGTCTCGGCACGTCCTACATCCTCGATTGGAACGACACCGCGGTCGACTTCATCACGCTCGGCGCGCTCACGCGTCCGTGGGACACCGAGCAGTTCACGCCGGGACACGAGCTCTTCGGCTACATGAACGTCGCTGGTTTCGATCCCGAGAAGTGGAAGAACGAATATCCGAACGCCGCGTTCGATCGCATGACCGAGCGCGACGGCGCGTGGATGGCGCGAATCCTCGCGCACTTCACGCCGGATCTCGTCGCGACGCTCGCGCGCATGCCGGACTTCACCGATCCGCGCAACACGACGTACCTCGCGAGCGTGCTCGAAGGTCGCCTCGAAAAAATCCTCGCGCGGTACCTCACGCGGCTCTCGCCGATCGCGGACGTGACGCTGTCGAACGGCGAACTGTGCGGCGTGGATCTCGCGGAGTGGCGCGGCGTGCGCGCGGCGCCGGCGTTTCGTTACGCGGCGCGCGTGGTCGGGGGCGCGCCGCTCGCCGTGAGGCACGAAGACGGCGGCAAGGTGTGTACGACGCTTCGTCACGTCATCGGTGAGAGCGCGCTGCGCGACGACGCGCCTGAGCGTTACGTGCGCGTCGCGATCGACGACGGCGTCGCTTCGGGCAAGCTCGTCGTACACCTCTACGACCTCGGACCTGCGCGCGGGTTCAAGCTCGTCGGGCTCGAACGACCGACGCCCTGAGAATCGAACGCACGCGTTCGCGCGTCGGCACTACGCTAGAACGAACGCGCGATGACCGTCGCATTCGTCCTCCTCTTCGCCGTCGCGGCCGTCGTCGCGCTCGCGACGCGCAAGCTCCGCATTCCGTACACGGCGGCGCTCGTGATCGCGGGGTTCGGTCTCGGACACGTCTCGAAGATTCACGTTCCGCAGCTTTCGCACGAGCTCCTGTTCGACGTCTTCTTGCCGGGTTTGCTCTTCGAGGCCGCGTTTCATTTGCCGTGGCACGAGCTGCGACGGAACGCGCTCACGATCGTGTCGCTCGCGGTTCCAGGGGTCGTCGCGTGCATCGCGCTCACCGCGATCGGCCTGCGCGCGTTCTCCGTCGCGCTCCACCTCGACATCGCCGTCGGCGCGTGCGTGCTCTTCGGCGCAGTCGTCGCGGCGACGGATCCGATCGCCGTCGTCGGAGTCTTTCGCGCGCTCGGCGCGCCGCGACGACTCACCGTCCTCATCGAAGGCGAGAGCCTGATCAACGACGGCACGGCGGTCGTGCTCTTCTCGATCGTGCTCGCGCGCGTCGCGGGCGACGCGTCGAGCCTCGGCGGCGCGGTCGTCGATTTCGTGCGAGTGAGCGGCGTCGGGATCGTGGTCGGTCTCGTCATCGGCTTCGTCGTCTCCGTCGTCATCAAGCGCATCGAGGACGCGCAGCTCGAAATCGCGCTGACCGGGCTCGCCGCGTACGGCTCGTTCATCGTCGCGGACACCTTCGACGGGTCCGGCGTTCTCGCGACGTGCGCGGCGGCGATGGTGTGCGGCAGCTACGGCGTGCCGAACGGCATGACGCACGCGACGCGCGAGGCGGTCGAGTCGTTTTGGGAGTTCGTCGCGTTCGCGCTCAACTCGGTCGTGTTCCTCCTCGTCGGCGTCGAAGGGAGCTCCGCGGGCATGTTCGCGCACCTGCGCGAGATCTTCGCCGCGTTCGTCGCGATGATGCTCGCGCGGCTCGTCGTCGTCGCGCTCGTCGCGCTCGTCGTGTCGCGCACGCGCGAGCGCATCGATTGGCGCTCGACGCTCATGCTGACGTGGGGTGGTCTCCGCGGCGCGCTCTCGATGGTGCTCGCGCTCTCGCTCCCGGAATCGTACGCGGGGCGCACCGTCGTCGTCACGCTCACGAGCGGCGCGGTGATGACGTCGATCGTCGTCCAAGGTTTGACGGCGTCGCGCGTGCTCGGCGCGCTCGGCATTCGCGGGCTCGTGGACGGAGAGCGTTGACCGCGTCAGAAGACGGCATGCGGATCGAACGCGTCATCTCGGGTGGTCAGACGGGTGCGGATCGCGGCGCGCTCGACGCAGCGATCGATCTCGGCATTCCGCACGGAGGATTTTGTCCGAAGGGGAGGCTGGCGGAGGACGGCGAAGTGCCCGCGCGTTACGCGCTCGTGGAGCTCGCGAACCGCGCGTACGAAGGTCGCACGCGCAAGAACGTCGAATCGAGCGACGCGACGATCGTCTTCACGCGCGGAAAGCCGACCGGCGGCAGCGCGCTCACGATCGCGCACGCCGAAAAATCTGGCAAGCCGGTCCTCGCGATCGACTTGAACGCGTCGTCGTCGTTCGACGCGTGCATCACGCTCGACGCGTTCGTGCAGCGCCTTCATCCGCGCGTGCTCAACGTCGCCGGCTCTCGCGAGAGTCAGTCGCCGGGGATGGCGGCGAGCGTGCGTGAGATCGTGCGTCGCGCGCTTGCGGACGCACCGCTCTGCGCGCACCTTCGTCCGATCGGCGACGCGCTCGAAGCCGCGAACGTTCGCTTCGGACCGATCCCGTCGCCCTATGCCGACGAGCACCTGACGTGGTTCATGTGCGGCGCGACGTTCGACGAGCCGTCGCTGCGCGCGCGCCTCGCGCTCGACGACTGCGTGAAGTACGCGGAGTACGACGGGCGCGCCGCCGGCGCCGACGCGACCTTCACGTGCACGCGCTGCGACCAAACGCTGCTCGGAGTTCACCCGCAGTACGCGGGCGGAAGCCCGCGACTCGCGTGAACTGTGATATTGGTGTGCCTGCATGCTGGTGGGCAGAGTCGGCGCAGGGACGGTCGCGCTGATCGCGTGCGCGTGCGACTCGCCAGCGACGCAGGTGATCTTCGAGAACGACTACGCGACGACGAGCGCGAACGTCGTCTACGAAGCGCGATGGGAGGCGACGACGCTCGCTGCGCCTCTCGCGCCCGGTGAGTCGTCGGATCCGCAGTCGAGTGTGTTCGCGTCGTCGAACGCCGCGTACGTCGTGCTCGCGCCGGGATGGGATCCTTCGTCGGGCGCCGCGCCGACTTCGTTCGTCGTGCTCGAGTCGCGCGCGGGATACGCGCTCGATTTCGACGACACGCTGCGCATCTCGGTGGACGACGCGAGCTTCGCGGGGAACTGCGCGACCGGGAGCATGCTCTCGCAGGACGACGCGGACTTCCTCACGCAGCGCGTCTTCGCTCAGACGTTCACCGGCTTACACTACGACGCGTCCACCTGCACGACGACGCCGAGTCCATAGATGCGGTCGAGGCTCGCATGGATGTTCGGCGTCCTCACGTTCTTCGCGTCGTCGCGCGCCAAAGCGCAATCCGCGCCGCCGGCGGAGCACGAGGAAACGGCGTTCGACTTCATGAACCTTCTGTCCAAAGTGGGGCTACGCGAGCTCGAGAACGAACAGTGGAACGCGTATGGACAGGTCACGTACATCACGGTGCTCAAAGCACCGTGGTCTGCGCCTTATACGAACCTCAATGGCTCCGTGAACTCGCTCAGCACGGATTTCGAGCGGAGCTACGCGGCGACGATCTCGCTCTTCTTCGGCATTCGCCTATGGCACGGAGCGGAGGCCTATTTCGCGCCCGAAGCGATCGCCGAGCGCGCGCTGTCGAACCTCAAGGGTCTCGGCGGCGTGACCGAGATCTTCGAGCTCCAAAAGACCGGCTCGGAGACGCCCATCCCGTATCGCGCGCGCCTCTTCTACCGTCAGACCTTCGATCTCGGAGGCAAAGATCAGCTGGTCGACTCGAACCCTCTGCAACTCGGTCATCGAACGAAGAGCCGCAGGATCGTTCTCACGCTCGGCAACTATTCGATGATCGACATCTTCGACAAAAACAACGTCACGTGGGATCCGCGTCAGACGTTCTTCAACGAAGCCTTCATGGCGCACTCGTCCTATGATTTTCCCGCCGAAGCGCGCGGCTTCACGTACGCGGCGTCGGGCGAGCTCTATTGGGACGATTGGGCGCTTCGCTTCGGCCGCGGCGCGCCGCCGCAACGTCCGAACGAGCACTCGCTCGATTTCCGCTTCTGGGAATATTACGGCGACTCGCTCGAGATCGAGCACGACCATCAGATCAAAGGTTTGCCGGGCGCCGTGCGCCTACTTGGATATCGCAATCAGATCTACAGCGGCGCGTTCGCCGATGCGATCGCGGCATATCAGGCCGATCCCAACAAGAACGCAGGGAGCTGTCCTGTCGGAAGCTACAACTACGGCTCGGCAAACTTCACCGCGCCCGATTTGTGTTGGGTCCGAAAACAAAACGTGAAGATGGGCGTCGGTATCAACGCCGAGCAGTTCGTCGCGAAGGACGTCGGTGTGTTCGCGAAATTCATGTACGCGGACGGACAAACCGAGGTCGACGCATACGACTCCGCCGACGGCGATTTTTCGGTGGGCGCAGTCGCGAAGGGCACCTTATGGCATCGACCCTTCGATGTCGCAGGCTTGGGCTTTCAAATGAGTTGGATATCGAGCATTCACGCCAAATATTTGTCGATGGGCGGCGTCGACGGATTCATCGGCGATGGCGCGCTGAACCATCAAGGCATCGAAGGGCTCGTCGAGGGCTTCTATAGCTTCAACCTATTCAAAGCCATATGGCTCGCCGCCGACTTCCAAGTGGTGTGGAACCCCGCATACAACGCGGACCGACCGGGCCCGATCTTCTTGCCCGGCGTGAAGGCCCATGCGGAGTTCTAAGCTCGCGCTCGCCGCGCTCCTGCTCGCGCCGAGCGCGTTCGCGCAGCAGGCGCAGCCGTTCGGCGTCGAGCGCTTCAATCCGTCGCCCGCGGGCGCGGGTTGGCTCGTGATGGACGACCTCGACATTCACGGCAAGGTCGGCGGCGCGATGAACCTCACGCTCGGCTACGATCACGATCCGCTGCTCGTCGGCGACGGTCCCGATCGGCTGCCGGTGGTCTCCGAGCGACTCTTCGCGAATTTCGGAGGCGCGTTCACGTTCGAACGCTGGCGCTTCTATCTCAATTTCGATCTGCCGTTCCTCGTTCAGGGACAGAGCGGCGTCGTTTCGGGGTACTCGTTCACTGCGCCGAACGTCGATCCGAGCACGCTGCCCGATCCCACCGACGACATTCGCATCGGAGCCGACGTGCGTTTGCTCGGCGATCCACACGGCCCATTTCGCGTCGGCGTGAGCGCGCAGTTCTTCTATCCGAGCGGAAGACCGCAGGACTACGACACCGACGGCACGTTCCACTCGATCATGCGCGTGCTCTTCGCGGGTGACGCAGGGCGCATGCGTTACGCGGGTCACGTCGGCGTGCACTTTCGTTGGTTCGACGAGCCGTCGACGCCGGGAAGCCCGCGCGGGAGCGAGATCCTCTTCGGAATCGCGGGAGGCCCCACGTTTCCGCTCGCTGCGAAGCGCTGGGAGCTCGTCGTGGGTCCCGAGATTTTCGGCGCGACCGCGTTGCGAAACATGTTCGGCGCGACCACGACGGCGCTCGAAGGGCTGCTCTCCGCGCGCCTCGAAGGCACGCGCGACGACGCGATTCAGGTGCGCATCAAGCTCGGCGGCGGCGTCGGCAACGCGCAGTTCGGTGCGCCCGATTGGCGCGTCCTCGCGGGAATCGAGATCTTCAATCACAACCACGTCGACAAACCGTCGCCATGACGCTTCGCACGACGACGAAAGGATCGGCGGTGCGCTTCGAGGTGCGCGCGAGGCCTAACGCGAAGCGCACGATGCTGCGCGAGGTGCGCGACGGGATCGCCGTGATCGACGTCGGCGCGGCGCCGCGCGACGGCGCGGCGAACGAGGAGCTCGTGCGCTTCTTCGCAGAGACGCTCGGCGTCCCGCGGCGCGACGTGTCGATCGTGCGCGGCGCGAGCGGCCGCACGAAGCTCGTCGAGGTGATCGGTCTCGACGAGCGCAGCGTGAGCGACCGCATCCATCGCTGAACGTTCAGTGAACTGGCCAGTATTGACCAATCGTTTCCGGTACGGCGATTCTGGTCGCCCTCCCGATGCGCCGCCTCGAGCACGAAGACGAAGAAAAATTCTGGGAGGCGTGGATCAAGGACGACAACGTCTTTTGCTACCGCTTCGGAAAGATCGGCACGCAAGGTCAGACGCGCATCAAGCGACACGCGTCGCACGCGGAGGCTGAAGCGGATCTCGAAGACAACGTTCAGCGCAAGCTGAAGGAGGGCTTCGAAGAGAAATCCGAGGACGCAGCAGAGGAAGGCGAAGAAGACGGCGAGGAAGCAGCCGACGAGATCGAAGACGAAGAAGACGAAGACGAAGAAGACGAAGACGAAGAAGACGAAGACGAAGAAGACGAAGACGAAGATGCGCCCAAGAAGAAGCGCGCACCGGCGAAGCCAGCAGCGCACGCCGCGCCGCCGGCGGAACCGTCGAAACCGAAGCTCCCGACACGCGCACGCGCGAAGGCGCACGACATCGCGCCGGAGCAAATCAGCGCGGCGAGGAACGCCCTCGAAGCGCTTCGCGCGTCGCTCGGCAAACGCAGTTGGAAGGTGCGGCGGCTCGCGCGTCGCGCGCGACAATCACTCGAGCGCGTCGCGGGGATCGATCCCGCGAAGCACGGGTTCGGCGATTCGTTCGACGCCCTCATGCACGAAGTCATCGCCGAAAAAAAGCGCCTCCCGCTCGAGCTCGCGACCGGGCTCTTGCTCGAGCTCGATCCGTCCGTGTTCGTGCGCACCGTGAAGAAGTGGAAAGGCGCGCCGGGTCCCGCTGCGCCCACGATCGAAGCGCTCGTCGCGAGCGTCGACGCGATTCACGACGCCGACGTCGCGCTGCACACGGGCGCAGCGCTCGCGGATCGCGCGCTCGACGCGCCGTCGTGGCGCAAGCGGTTTCAGCACGTGAAGCCCGCGCTCGAAGACTCGCTCAAGAAGAGCGGCTCCACGCTCGCGAAGTATTTGAAGTCGATCGATGCGTCCGACGACGACGTGCTCGCTTCGCGCGTCGAAGAGGCGGGGCGATGAGCGAGAAGAAGCCGATCGACATCGCCGACGTCGAGCGCCTCGTCGCGGTCGCCGCGCCCGATCTCGCGAGCGTGATCGAGTCGTACGTCAATCAGTTCGCCGAAGAAGAAGAGGAGTACGACGACGACGGCAACCTGATCGAGCACGAGAAGGAAGAAATTCCCGAAGGCACGATCACCCTCGACGTGCTGCGCACGCAACTGAAGCAGGCGTCGCGCAAGCGCGAGAAGAAAGAGCGACAAGCCGACGCGTACGACGCGTGGAAGCGCTACCTCGCACAAGACGCGAAATGGATCGCGCCGCAACTGAAGCTCGCGGAGATGATCGTCGCGCTCTACGACAAGCGCGATGACGCGCCCGCGCGCACCGCGCTCGTCGCGATCATCCGGCACGCGCCGTGGGCGTTCGGCGTCTGGGGCGGAGTCAAGCGCGTGCTCAAGCGCGCGGAAGCGGATTTCGACGCGGAGATCTTCGGCGCGATCAACGCGCGCTTCGACACCGAGTGGGATCTCGGCGACGTGTCGCGCGGCACGCAAATCTACATGCGCAAGCGCGCGTGGCGTTATTTGCGCGCGCTCGGCAAAGGCGCGCCGGAGCTCTATCCGCAGTTTTGCGTCGAGGTGATGCGGCGCTACCCGCAAGACACCTACGCGGGCTTCATCGGTCAACGCATCCAACACCACCGCGCGAAAAAATGGGGAGGATGGAAGCCCGAGCGCAACAAGAAGTTCGTCGCGCCGTACATCGACGCGTGGAAGCGGAGCGCCGATCCGCTGCTCCTCCTGCTCGAGAGCTGCGCGTCGGATTTTGCGGCGAGCTTCGCGATCGACGGCTTGCGCGATTTGTTTCCCGACGTTCTCAAGAACGCGACGCCCGAGTGGCTCGCGCGCCTCACGACGCGTCCGCTCGAGAGCGCGCACGAGCTCGTCGTCGAGACGCTCGAAGCCTCGCCCGAGTTCCACCAAGGCAAGCTCAAGTCGCTCGGGCTTCACGACGCGGTGCTCGCGCTGCTCACGTCGCCGAGCGACAAGGCGCGCAAGTACGCGATCGCCTACGCGCGCGCGCACGCCTCGGACATGCCCGCCGAGCGGCTCGCGGAGCTGCTCGCGGGCGACAACGACGACACGATCAAATTCGCCGCGCAGCTCCTCACGTCGCGCAAGGCGCGCGATCTCGGCGCGCCGATGCTCGCGCGTTTGATCCGCTACGACGCCTCGCGCAAGTGGGCGCTCGCCGCGCTCGACTCCGACTTCGACAAAAAAGAGATCAGCCAAGACCTCCTCGCCGAGATGCTGCTCAGCGAAGACGACGAGCAGAGCGAGTGGGCGCAGAAGTTCGTGAAGAAGAAGCTCCAACCGAAGGAGCTCCCGGTGAGCTTCTGGATTCGCGTCATCGACGACAAACGATTTCGCGAGAGCGACGCCTACGACACGAGCTTTCCCGTCGAGCAGCTGCGCGAGCATCCGATCGCCGACGTTCCTTCGGATTGGCTCTTCGACGCGATCGCGCGCTACGACATCGGCGACGAGATCGTCGAGTGGCTCCAGAAAGCGGACGCGCTCCCGCCGAACCTCGACGTCGAGCGCTTGAAGGGGATGGTCTTCGATCCGAGCAAGCGGAGCGCCGTGCTCGCGGTGCTCGGCAACATCAAGCTCGTTTCGCCGCAAGCGCTCGGACTCCCGTGGCTCCTCGCGCTCGCGCGTCGCGCCGATCCGCAGCTCCACGAGTGGGCGCACCGTTACTTGCTCCAGCACATGAAGCCGGAGCACTTCGCCGACGCGAGACCCGACGCCGCCGCAGGCACCGCGCGTTTGTTCCAGCTCGCGCTCGGACCGAAAGAGCCCGAGGCCGTGCGCCAATTCGCGCAGACGTATTTGCGTTGTCACCACCCGGTGATCTCGCGCGAGGAACCGGAGACGAAGCAGTTCGGGATCAAACCCGCGCTCGCGCGGAGCGCGTACACGATGGAGCTCCTCTGGCCCGCGCTCTGGGACAATCGCGCGGACGTGCGAAAGTTCGCGGCGACGATCGCGCGCGTCGAGCTCCGGAGGTGGAACGCGCAGGCGCGCGTCTACGAGCTCGGAGAGAGCGCCGCCAAAGAAGTGCGCAACATCGCGTACGACGCGCTGATGCAAGCGGGCGAGCCGGACGCTCAGAAGGATCTCGCGCTCACGCTCGACGAGCTCGACGCGGCGCAAATCTTCTCGATGACCGAGAGCCGCAAACGCTCGACGCGCGACGTCGCGATGGAGCTCATTCGCAAACACTACGCGCGCATCGGCGGCGCCGAGCGCCTCGGTTGGTTGATGCAGAGCGCGGATCGCGAAGTGCGTTTGTTCGCGGTGCGTTTGCTCTGGGAGAAACACAGGCCGCGATCGATCCCGCGCGAGTGGAAGCCGTCGGCGAAGAAAGGATCGTTCGAGCTCGGTGACGGGGCGTTCGCGGACGTGCGCGCGCTGCGCGATTTGCTGCGTCGACTGCTCTTCATGATTCCGCCGCTGCGATCCGCGGAGGCCGTCGACAAAGAGCGCACGCGCAAGCTCCCCGCGAGCGTCGCGAAGCTCCACGTGATCGAAATCGTGCGCGACTTCGGGATGACCGACGCGGCGTTCGCGGCGCTCGTCGCGCCCGTGCTCGGCGAGTTCACGGGCTCGATGGCGAAGGGCGAGTGGAGCGCGTGCCTTCAGGCGCTCGTGTCGTTCAAGAGCGCGCACGGCATCGCGATCGAAGGGATGGTCGGCTGATGGCGCATCCGATCGGCAACCTCGAAAAGATTCGCGCGCTCGCGGCGTCGGCGCGTCTTCTCGCGGTGGGCGGCGTGCGCGCGCGCGCGTCGTCGCAGATCGTCTTGTACGACACCTCGTCCGAAAAAGTGGAGCGCACGATCGACGTGCCTCTTGCTCCTGGTGGAGGGCCCACGCACGTGCTCGCGCTCGCGGCGTCCGACGATGCGTTCGTCGCGGCGTGCGCTGATGGGCACGTGCGCGTCATCACGAAGAGCGACGGAAAAATCGCGCACGACATCGCCGCGCACGCGGGCTCCGCGAACGCGGTGAGCGTGCAAGGCGATCTCGTCGCGAGCGCGGGGAGCGACGGCGCCCTCCGCGTGCACACGCTCGCCGGGAAAAAGAAGCACGAGTGGCAGCTCTCGTCGCGTCCGCTGCGCGCGTGCGCGATCAGCCCGGAGGGTGACGCGTTCGCCGCTGCCGGCGACGACGGCGTCGTCCGCGTGACGTGGCCGGAGCGCAAGGAGGACGCGCTCCGCGCGATGAGCGGACACGACGGCGGCGTCACCGCGCTCGCGTTCACGCCGAGCGACGGGCGTTTGATTTCGGGCGGCGAGGACGGGAGCGTTCGCATCTGGTACCTCGCGGGCGACGTCGAAGCCGACGTTCGCGGCAAAGACGACAGCGGGCACGCGGGCGGCGTGACGGCGCTGCTCTTCATTCCGGCGAAAGACGAAACCGAGATCGGCGAGCGCTTCGTGTCCGCCGGCGTCGACGGCAAGGTGCGCGTGTGGCGCATGAGCGAGCGGCGAAAGCCGCGCACGATCGACCTCGGAAGCGACGCGATCTTCGCGCTCGCGTTCGCGCCGAAGAAGAGCCCGCAGATCATCGGGACGCTCTTCGCGGGCGGCGACGCGCGCAGCGTCTTCGCGATTCCGTGCGATCTGCACGGTGCGCCGACGGACGAGAAGACGAAGTACGCGCACGGATTCGACGTGCACGCCGAGTCGCTCTCGGCGCCCGCGAGCCCGCGCCGCGAAGCCGCGGTGAAGGCGCTCGCCGAGCTCGAGGAGCCCGAAGCCGTGGCGCTCTTGATCCGCGCGCTCTCGAGCGATCGCGATCCGGCGATTCGCGCGCTCGCGGCGAGCGAGATCGGAAAGCACGGACGGCGCGACGCGCGAAAGGCGATCCGCGAGCGGCTCGACGACGATCAACAAACCGTGCGCACCGCGGCGCTCGCCGCGCTCCGCGAGCTCGAGAAGGACGCTCCGCTCGCGCCGCTGCGCGCCGCGCTCGACTCGAAGTTCGCCGACGTGCGTGAAGCCGCGGTGAGCGCGCTCGTCGCGCTCGTCACAAGCTCGCCGCTCGCGGCGGGGCTCATCGCGAGCGCGGTGGCGGACGCCGACGCGCGCGTGCGTCGCGCGGCGGTCGCGGCGCTCGTCGCGATTCATCCAGCGAAGAGCACGGAGCCGCTGCGCATCGCGTTCGATCGAGGAACTGCCGACGTACGCGCGGAGGCGCTCTTGCGCGGGGCTACGCAGAAGCTCGGCGGAGACGCGGGGTTCACGCCGCTCGTCGGAAAGGCGCTCGACGATGAAGACGCGGGCGTGAGGCGCATCGCGTACGTCGTGACGACGCTCGCGGAGCCCGCGCTCGTCGCGTGGCTCGACGCGAGAGACGAAGCGTTCGGTCGCGCGATGCAAGACGTCGTGCGCCACGTGCGCGAGATCGACGGAGCGAAATCGGGCGAGCCGAGCGAAGCAGAGGCTAAGGCGATCCGCGCGCGGCTCGTGGACGCCGTCGCTCCGCCGAGCACGCTCGACGAAAAACAACGCGAGCCGCTCCTCGCGCTCCTCGCGTGCCGCACCGCGGACACTTCGCTCCGCGGCGCGCGCGGTCTCGCGCTCCTCGGCGACATGCGCGCGCTCGGCGCGCTGCTCACGATCTCGCGCGACGCCGACGCGAACCTCCGGCGCGAATCCGCGCGCGCGCTCGCCGCGCTCCACGATCCGCGCGCGAAGCGAAGGCTCGTGTGGATGCTCAACGACGCCGACGCGCAGGTTCGCGACGCGGCGTTCCAGTGCACGGAGAGCGTCGAGCCCGACGCGCTCGCGCTCGCGCAGGCCGCGCTTCGCGGGTCCGAAGAAGACATTCGCGTGCGCGGGCTCGACGTGCTCGTCAAGCAAGGCAAGAACAAGGAGGGTGCGGAGGCTCTGCTCGGCGATTCGCTCGAGGACGAGTCCCCGAAGGTGCGCGGCGAAGCGTTCCGCACGCTCTGGGCTTGGCACACGAGCGATCCGCTGGTCGTGATCGATCGAGCGCTCCTCGGGCGCTTTCCCGATCTGCGCATGCGCGCGGTGGTCGAGCTCGACGCGCGCGCGAAGAAGAAGGACGCGCCGTCGCTCGAGCGTCTCGCCAAGAGCATCGCGGATCGCGACGAAGGCGTCGCGCTCGCGGCGTACGAAGCGACGCAAAAGCTGAAAGGCGAGCACGACGACGCGACGCACCTCGCAGCGATCGCGTCGACGCACGCGAAGCTTCGCGCGCGCGGCGCGAAGGACGCGACCAAGGCGCCGATCGACAAAGTTCGCAGCGCGCTCACGAAGCTCCTCGAAGACACCGACGCGCTCGCGCGCACGACCGCGCTCGAGTCGCTCGACAAATTGCTCCCGAGCGAGCCCGGTCCGCTGCACGTCGGGCTCCAGAGCTCGTTTTTGGATTTGCGCGTGCGCGCGGCCGAGCTCCTCGCGGCGCGACGAGACGATCAGCTCGTCAACCCGATGCAGGCGCTCATCGCGGACAAGGAGCTGCTGAAGCGTCAGCCGGAGATCGCGCCGCTTCGTCAGCGCGCGTCGATCGCGCTCGCGTCGCTCGGTTCGTCGAAGCTGCTTCGTTATTTCGCGACCGAGCTGATCAAAGACGACGATCCGCTCGTGCGCGAGCAAGCGGCGCGCGGCGTGTCGAACGCGTCGCGTCGCGGCGAAGAAGGGTATCTGCTCGATCTGCTCGGTCACACCGAAGTCGCGGTGCGCTCGTGGGCCGCGGAGGGTCTCGCGCGTCTCGGCGACGCGCGCGCGCTGCCCGTGCTCACCGGAACGCTTCGTCACGAGCATCCGCCGATTCGCGTCGGCGCAGTCCTCTCGTTCGCCGCGCTCGGTCCCGAAGGCTACGGCGGGATGCTGCAGGGGCTCGAGGATCCGTCGCGCGACGTGCAGCGGATCGTTTTGTCGATCGTGCTCGCGCGCGATCTCCGCGCGTTCCGCAAGAACGAACCGCCCGAGCTCCTCTCGAGCGCGCTCTCGTCGGAGCGCCCGGAGGTTCGCTTCGCCGCGGCGCGCGCGCTCGAGCTCCGCATCGATCCCGGAACGTACGTCGAGCATCTCGCGTCGGTGCTCATGCCGGACAAACCCGAGAAGGCGTCCGACATGGAGAAGTGGCCGCCGGAGGAGACGCGTTATCGGTTGATGGTGGCGCTCGCGGACGCGCTCGCTGGCGATCGACCCGAGCAGCGATACGCCGCCGCGCAAGCGCTGAGGCTCCGCGACAAGCCGCTCGAATATTTCCGCGAAGCGCAGCGCGCGACCGCGCTCCGCGCGTCGACGACGCCGTACGTTCCGGAGACGACGCCGCGCGCGCAAGAGCCGAGCGAGCCCGGCAAAGGTCCGCTGCAGCTTCTGCGACGACTGTTCGCGAGCGGCGCGGAGGCGAGCGACGCAGGCGAAGCGGCAGTTCCTACCGTCGCGAGCGAAGAGCAGCGAAGGCTGCGGCTGCTCGCGTTCGGCGCGTACGTCGGGCTCTTGCGGCAAGCGGCGGGCGACGACGATTCGCATCGCGTGCGGCGTGACGCGATCGAGCGCATCGTCGATCTCGCGAACGCGAAGCACGTCTCGATCGCTAGCGTGACGCCGGCGCTCGCGCGCGCGCTCGACGATCCGCATCACCTCGTTCGCAAGGCCGCGTTCGTCGCGCTGCAGCGCGTTTATGGAACCGACATCGAGACGCCGCTGACGCTCGCGCTCGCGTCGTCGTCGGCGGACGTGGTGAAGGCCGCGCTCGACGATCTCGCGACGCGTGGAGACGCGGGCAAACCGCGCATCGTGCGCGCGCTCGACTCGAACGTACCCGAAGCGCGCAAGTACGCGTTCGAAGTGCTCGAGAAGTTGAGCCCGAAGGGGAGCGCGGAGCCGCTGCTCGCGGCGCTCGAGAGTCAGCACGCGGACGTTCGCATCGGCGTGCTCGAGCGGCTCGCGACTTCACAAGATCGGCGCGTCGCGGCGGCGCTCGGAAAGGCGCTCGAGAGCGATCACGACGATCTGCGGCTGCGCGCGGCGGAGCTCCTCGCGGCGCGCAAAGACGATCGCGCGGTGGACGTATTGCAGGGCGCGCTGCGTTCGGATGACGACGCGACCGCGTCGCGCGCGCGCGCTGGGCTCTCGAAGCTCGCGTCGCCTGCAGCGGTGCGCGCGCTCGCGTCGCGCTTCGAGGACAACGTTCCCGACGCGTCGCGCATCGCGATCGTGACCGCGCTCGGCGAGACCAAGGCGACCGCCGCGATCGACGCGCTCGTCACGCGTTTTTCGGACGAAGCCGAAGCGGTGCGCAATGCGGCGATCGAGGCGATCGGCGTGATCGCGGGGCCGCGCACGGACACGAAGCGCGAGCGCGGCGCGCCGCCGATCAAACCGCGCAACCACGCAGCGCTCTTCAAGGCGCTCGAAGCGGCGGTGCACGCGCGCGCGCCGAGCGTGCGACTGTTCGCGGCCCGAGAGCTCGACGACGTGGATCTTCCCGCGAGCGCCGCTGCGATCGAATCGCTGCTCGTCGCGCTCTTCACCGATCGCGACAGCGAGGTGCGCGTCGCCGCGGTGCATTCGTACGCGCGGCGCGTCGAGAAGAAGAACGCGCCGCCCGCGCCGCTCGAAGACGTGATGCGCGCCGGCGCGCGCGACACGCTGCTTCCCGCGGCGGAGGGCCTCGCGGGTCGCGGCGTCGCCGCTTCGTTCCGCGCGCTCCTCCTCGTCGCGCGCGCGGGTGAAGCGGGCGATCGCGAACGCGCCCTCCTCGCGCTCGGATCGCTCGGCGACAAACGCGCGCTCGCGGAGCTCGAAGAAATCGCGGGCGGCGGAACGGAAGAAGCGCCCGCGGAGCTCCCGATGCAAGCCGCTGCGCTCGAAGCGCTCGGACGCACGTTCAAGAAGCTCCAAGCCGACGACGAACGCGAGCGCGTGCGCGATCGGATCGAGTCGACCGTCGGAACGAAGGTGCCCGAGATGGCGGTCGCGGCGCTCCGCGCGCTGCGTTGGATGGGCGGCGAGCGCGCGCGCAGTCGACTCGAAGGCGCGCTGCTCGAGTCGTCATCGTCGGAAGAGGAACGTCGCGTCGCAGCGGAGTTGCTCGGCGAGATCGGCGACGCGGCCTCCGAGCTCGCGCTCGCTCGCGCGCTCAAAGACGACGACGCGGACGTGCGTTGGAACGCGCAGAGCGCCCTCATGAAGCTCTTTCCGAACGAACGAACGCGCGTCGAGTTTCACGCGGTCGAGTCGTCGTATCAGGACGTCGCGGGGCCCGCGGCGACGTTCCTCGCGGACGAAGGCGACGCCGCGCTCCTCCTCGCGAAGCTCGGCGCGCTGAAGAGCGCGTCGCTCCGCGAGCGGATTCGATTCGGTCTCGTGCGCCGCGCGGCAGTTCCTACGGCGGACATCGTGAAGCTCCTCGCGTCGAGCGCGGTGTCGGCGCGCGCCGACGCGGCGTGGCTCGCGGGCGCGCGCTCGGCGATCGCGAGCGAGGCGGATCGCGCGTCGCTCGCGAAGGCGCTCGTCGACGCGGCGCGCAAAGCGCAGAGCGCGTTCGCGGACGCGAAGAAGAAAGGCGACGACGACGCGAAGAGCGCGGAGACCGAAGCGTGGGTTCGCGCTCTTTGGGCGGCGCGATCGATCGACGCGAGCGCGATTCACGCGGACGCGAAGAAGCTCGCGCTGATGGCTGACGCGCCGACCGAGGTGCGCGTCGAAGCGGCGCTCGCGTGCAGCGGCGACTCGCAATTGCGCGCCGCGCTCTCCGATCCGAGCCTCGACGTGCGCGTCGCGATCGCATCCGCGCTCGCCGGATCGGACGCGCTCGCGCTGAAACAAACGCCGCTCGATCCGGTCACGCTCGGGCGCGTCGCGCGTGGCGTGCCGAAGAACGCGCTCGCGCACGACGAAGGCCGCAAGATCTATCTCGCGAACGCGCTCCGCGCGCGCGACGTGACCGAGCTCGCGAAGCTCGCCGCCGAAGCCAAAGGACAGGATCGCATCGACGCGATCGACGCGCTCTCGCGCGCGCCTTGCAAAGAATCCGACGAAGCGCTCCGCGCGATCGCGTTCGACGAAGACGAGACCGAAGAGATGCGGCGCGCCGCGTACAAATCGCTGCGCCGCATGATGCGCGTGCGGGACGCGGAGAAGCGCATCGCCGAAGCGAAGGAGAAGTCCGCATGACCGCGCGCGTGCTCGTGCTCGAATATCCCGCGGCGAGCGAGGTCGCGACGACCGCGAAGGCGTCCGACGTGCGCCTCGCGCTCGAAGCGAAGCGCGGCGCGCACGTCGGCATCACTGGGCGCGTGAAGGATCCGGAGCTCTTCCGCGATTCGCTCCTCGCGCTCAACGCGCTCATGCAGAGCGACCTTCGCTACAAGGGAAAAGATCGCACCGCGTACCTCGCGTACCTGATGAAGAAGGGGAAGAAGGCGACGGCCGCGATTTGGGAAGCGCAGAAGGCGTTCCTCGAAGGCGCGTACGGCGACGCCGCGCCGCGACCGCGCGGGCTCGATCCGATCGCGACCGTGGATCCGGACGAGTGGAGCCTCGAGGTGTTTTCGCGCGACGAGAGCGCGTACGCGCGGCTCGCGTTGTCGAACGATCTCTTCGAGAATCGCACTGCGGCGCACGGCACGACGCTCGCCGATCTCTCGCCCGCGTTCGTCGATCAGCTCGAGCGCGTGCGCACGTATCAACCCGTCGACGTGGACGCGACGACGAAGCTCTCCGCGCAAAACAAAGTCGCGCGAGAGCTCGATCTACCCGACGAGTGGCTCCGCGGGTTCTTGCAGGTGCAATCCGCGGCCGCGCTTCCATCCGTCGTCGCGCCGCTCGCCGCGATCGATCTCTACAACGTCCTCTTCTTGCTCCGCGTGCGTCGCGCGAAGAAGGCGCCGCGCGCGCTGCGGTTCGAGCTCGTGCCCGGAAACAAACCGCGCGTCGTCGTCGAGCCGTGGGAGATCGCGCTCGAGTGCCACGGCGCGCCGTTCGCGGGGAAGACGCCGCGCATCGTGCGCATCTTCGGACGACAGCGACTGCTCGCGCTCGCGCTCGCGCTTCCGCACGTGCAGCGCGCGGACGTTCATTTGCTCGGGCCTGGGCTGCCTTCGTTTTGGGTGCTCGACATGGGCCTCGCGCGTCTCACCGTGGCGCTCACGAGTTGGTCGGAGAGCAAGTGGGCGAGCGCGGCGTCGTTCGACGCGCTGATGCCGCGCGCGGAGGACGCGAAGTCCGTCGACGCGGTCGTCGCGGTCTTGCGCGAGCGAGGTCCGCTCGCGCTCAAAGAAATCGCGAACGCGACGCACAAGAGCGAACAAGACGCGCGGAGCGCGCTCCAGCGCGCCGCGCTCCAAGGTCGCGTCCTCTTCGACGTGTCGCGCGACGTCTACCGCCCGCGCGCGCTCCTCGCCGATCCAATCGACGAGTCCACGATTCGCTACGGCTCGCCGCGCGAAGCGCAAGCGCATCGCCTGCTCGAAGGAAAAGTCGCGGTCACGAAGGTTCACCTCGTCGCGGGCGAAGGACAGGAAATCTCCGGTGAGGTCGACGACAAATCGATGCACCGGTCGTTTGCGCCGCGATTCTTCCTCGACACCGAGGGTCAGGTCCGCGAGGCGTGGTGCAACTGCCCGGTGTACATGCGATCGGGATTGCGCGAAGGACCGTGCGAGCACATGATCGCGCTCCGCGTCCGCTTCCAGCGCGATCAAGCGGAGGCCGAGCGGCTTCGCGCGACGCCAGAAGGACGCAAGCTCGTCTCCGCCGAGACGCGCACGTTCATGCGCCGCGACGCGAGCGGCGTGCAGACGACATTCCGCGTGTCGCTCGACGATCGCGTCGTGCGCGTCGAGCGCCTCACGACGACGCCGGGCCACGCGCTCGCGGCCGGCGACGCGCGCCATCAACGACTTTGGTTCGACACCGACAAACAAGCGCGCGAGGCGTACTTCGCGCGGCTCGACGATCTCGAAACCGAAGGCTTCATCGACACGGACGCCAGTTAGTCAAATCGAAAGGAGGACGAGAACGAAAACGAAACTCTGAGTGAGGTCGCGACGCACCAGCCTTTGCGCCTTGAGCGCAGGGGCGGCGTCGCGCCGTCCTGGAGAATCGCCATCCATCCATCGCAAGGTAGCCTGTTCTTGGCTCTCTCACGGAGGGGTGCTCCCCCGCCTCGATAGGGCTGAGTCAACAGCGCCGAACCGATGTTCCCATCGAGGCGGGGGAGCACCCCTCCGTGGAGAGCCGGTGAGGCTACCGTGCACGAAGCATGAAGGTGATGCGTCGCGATCTCACTCAGCGTTTTGTTTTCTTCTGATTGCACATGGCTTCCGAAATCGGAAACAGCGTTCCTGCGACGCCGCTCGTCGTGCTCGCGCCCGAGCAAGTCGCGCACGCGAACGACGACAAACGCGCGGAGGAACGCGCGAAGCGCGCGAAGGAGCGCGACGAGCACATCGCGCGGTGGAAAGCGATCCAGGAAGCGGGCGGCAAAGACGCGTGGATCGCAGCGGAGCTGCGCAGCAAGGGGCTCGTCGTCGACGAGCAGGGCGCGCAGGTCGCCGACTCGGACAAGGCGTCGTTCAAGGAGCGCAAGAAGGCGGAGGCGAAGGAGAAGCGCGCGCTCGAGAAGCTCGCGTGGCTCGCGTACCGCGCGACGCACGTCGCGCACGTGGGCGCGGGAATTTATTTCCGCGACGACGACGACGAGATGCCCGCCGACAAAGACGCGCGCACCGCGCGCGCGCGCGAGCACGATCTCCTCGCCCTCGACTCGGTGGACGCGCTCGCGAAGGCGCTCGGCGTGACCGCGCCGGTCTTGCGTTGGATGTGTTTCCACCGCGACGTGGATCCGTCGTCGCATTACCACTTCTGGACCATCCCCAAGCGCGACGGCACGCGCCGTACGATCACCGCGCCGAAGCGCGAGCTCAAAGCGGTTCAACGCTGGCTCCTTCGCAACGTCTTCGAGAAGCTCCCCGTGCACCACGCCGCGCACGGATTTTTGGCGGCGCGATCGATCGCGACGAACGCGCGCGTGCACGCGGGCGCGGACGTGATCGTCAAAGTGGACGTGAAGGATTTCTTCCCGACGATCACGTGGAAGCGCGTGAAGGGATTGCTTCGACGCGCGGGGTTGCCCGAGAGCGTCGCGACGCTCATCGCGCTGCTCGTGACGGAGTCGCCGCGCGAGATCGTGCAGTTTCGCGGCAAGACGCTCTACGTCGCGAAGGGCCCGCGCGCATGCCCGCAAGGCGCGCCGACGTCGCCCGCGATCACGAACGCGATTTGTCTTCGCATGGACAAGCGCCTCGTCGGTCTCGCGCGCGCCATGGGATTTTCGTACACGCGCTACGCCGACGATCTCACGTTCTCGTGGAAGAAAAAGCGCGGACGCGCGGACGCGCCCGTCGGCGCGCTCCTGCATGGCGCGCGGCAGATCCTCGAAGCGGAGGGTTTCCGCGTTCATCAGAAGAAGACGACCGTGATGCGCAAAGGCGGAACGCAGCGCGTGACGGGGCTCGTCGTGAACGAAGCGGGCGACGGCGTGCCGGTGGCGCGCGTGCCGCGCGACGTCGTGCGCCGACTGCGCGCGGCGATCTTCAACCGCGAGAAGAATCGTCCCGTGAAGGAAGGCGAGACGCTCGCGCAGCTCAAGGGGATGGCGGCGTTCGTCTTCATGGCGGACGAAAAGCGCGGGCGCGCGTTCCTCGCGCGCATTGCGGCGCTCGAAGCGCGCGCGTGATCTACACTCGCGCGCGATGATCCTCGTCACCGGAGCCACGGGAAACATTGGAGGCGATCTCGTTCGCGCGCTCGTGCGCGACGGTCACGCGGTGCGCGCGCTGAGCCGCGACGCGGACAAGGCGAAGCGCGCCCTCGATGGCGGCGTCGAGATCGCGGTCGGCGATTTCGGCGACGCGCAATCGATCGCGAGCGCGCTGCGCGGCGTGGATCGCGCGTTCTTCGTCTCGAACGCGGGACCGAAGCTCGCGGACACGGCGGGCGCGTTCGCGGACGCGGCCGCCGCCGCCGGCGTGCGCCGAATCGTCGCGATCTCGAGCAGCACGATCGCGTTCGAGCCGCCCACGACGATCGGCAAGTGGCACCTCGCGCTCGAAGAGCGCGTTCGATCGACGAAGCTCGCGTGGACGTTCCTACGCCCCGGCAACTTCGCGTCGAACGCGCTGCGATGGGCGCACCCGATCAAGACGCAAGGCGCGGTCTTCTCGACGAACGCCGAGGGACGCAGCGCGCCGATCGATCCGTTCGACATCGCGGCCGTCGCGCACGCCGCGCTCACGCAGGATGGTCACGAGGGCAAGACGTACGTGCTCACCGGGAGCAAGACGACGTCGATGCGCGAGCAAGTGGAGGCGATCGGAAAAGCGATCGGCAAGCCGCTGCGCGTCGTCGTGGTTCCCGAAGAAGGCGCGCGCAAGGGGATGCTCGCTTCGGGGATGCCGGAAATCATGGCCGACGCGGTGCTCGAGCTCGTTCGCGCGACGACGAGCGGCGGCGAGCTCCAATCGACCCACGTGCGCGACGTTCTCGGACGCGACGCCCGCACGTTCGACGATTGGCTCGCCGATCACGTCGCCGCGTTCACCTGAGCGGCAATTTTCCGCGCGATTGCGCGACCGCGAGAGCAGCTATTCTTCGGAGGTGCGGCAGCTCCTTCGGATTTCGTTCGTCGCGCTCGCGATCGCTTGCGGTTGCTCGTCGAACGACGACGTCGGATCGTCGGCGGCGAGCGTCACCGTGTGCGGACAGACCTCGATCAAAGGCATCGACGTCTACCATGGCGACAACGGCGGCAACGCGATCAACTGGACGAACGTGAAGAACGCGGGCATCTCGTTCGCGTTCGTCAAAGCGACCGAGAGCACCGACTACATCGATCCGAGCTTCGCGACGAACTGGTCGGGCATGAAGACCGCGGGCATCGTGCGCGGCGCGTATCACTTCTTCCATTCGGACGTCGATCCGACGCAGCAAGCGAATTATTTCTTGGCGACCGTCGGCACCGTCGAGGCGGGCGACATGCTCGTGCTCGATCTCGAGGACGCGAACGGACAGACGCAAGCGACGATCGAATCCAACGCGGCGACGTGGATGGCTTCGATCAAATCGCAGACGGGCGTCACGCCGATCCTCTACGTGAGCCCGGCGTTCCTCTCGAGCTACACCGAGCTCGCGCAGTACCCGCTGTGGGTCGCGAACTACGAGGTGAATTGTCCGGACGTTCCCTCGGCGTGGACCACGTATACGTTCTGGCAGAGCACGGGAACCGGATCGCTCTCCGCGCTGACGGGCGACGTCGATCTCGACACGTTCAACGGAACGCTCCAGCAGCTCGTCGCGTTCGCGGACGGAACGAAGGCGACGGACGCGGGCTCGCCGAGCGACGCGTCGACTTCGAGCGACGCGAGCGCGCCGAAGAACGACGCGGCGACGGACGGCGGTTCATCGAACACGAGCGACGCGTCGAGCGCGCAGGGCGACGGCGGCGTGCCCATCGGCGAAGACAAGACCAGCGGGTGCAGCGCCGCGCCCGCCGGAAACACGAAGGGCGCGAGCTTCGCGGCGATGCTCCTCGCGCTCGTCGCGATGGCGACGCGCCGCCGATCCCGATAAAACGTCGGTGAGCTCGATGCGTTTTCTCTCGACGACGGCAGCGGCGTTCGATCGCGCCGCGGTGATCGCAGCGCGCGCGAGCAACCGCAAGTCGCGCAGCGAGCGCTTGTCGCACGAAGAACGCATGACCGCGCTCCACGCGATTCACGATCTCTACGCCGACGTCACGGAGTTTTTTCCCGAGCCTGCGCCGATCGCTCCGTCGCTCACGCGCGTACGCTCGATGCGCGGCGTCGACGTGATCGACGCGTCGTGGCCGAGCGAGTACGTCGCGTACGTCGACGCGATCCGCGACAAGTACGCGTCGCACGTCCGAAACCGCACCGCGCACGCGCGCCTCTTCGTCGCGCCGCGACCGCGTCCCGCGATCGTGCTCATTCACGGATACATGGCGGGTCAGTGGGCGATCGAGGAGCGCGCGTGGCCCATCGCGTGGCTCGCGCAGCGCTACGATCTCGCGCTCGCGGTGCTCCCCTTCCACGCCCTCCGCGCGGAGAAAAATCGCCGGGGTCCTCCGCCGTTTCCCGGCCCCGATCCGCGCGTGACGAACGAAGGCT
>Ga0335078_10000866_pt1 | contig 46115 bp, 29 predicted proteins | sample Lox_Sample_32_FD_206711 | JGI IMG/M metagenome (GOLD analysis project Ga0335078, IMG submission 206711) | Soil microbial communities from Loxahatchee National Wildlife Refuge, Florida, United States - Lox_Sample_3.2 | ecosystem: Environmental > Terrestrial > Soil > Wetlands | place: USA...
CCATTTTCCGAAATCCGCTGCCGACGTCGGACCTGGAGCGCGCGTCGACGAGCTTCACGAACTTTTTCCTGCATGTCCACCCGGTTAAGGTGCACAAGAACACGCTGCGGCCGATCTACACGATGGGGCTGGGGCTCATCGCATTTTTTCTCTTCCTGATTTTGATCGTGACCGGCATCCTGCTGATGTTTTATTACGTGCCGGCTACGACCCAGGCCTACGACCGAATGCTGGATCTGCGCGGGTCGGTGGCGTTCGGCATTTTTCTCCGCAACATGCACCGATGGTCGGCGCACGGCATGGTGGCGGTGGTGTTCCTTCACCTGTGCCGCGTGTTCCTGACGGGCGCTTACAAAAGGCCGCGCGAGTTCAACTGGGTGCTGGGCGTAGTGATGCTGCTGGTGACCCTGTTCCTGAGTTTTACCGGCTACCTGCTGCCGTGGGATCAATTGGCCTTCTGGGCGATCACGGTGGGAACTTCCATCGCGGGGTACGCGCCGCTGGTCGGGCAGCAGATCAAGTTCCTGCTGCTCGGCGATGCCACGGTCGGTCAAGAGGCGCTGTTGCGGTTCTACGTCCTGCACGTGGCTGTGCTGCCCGCGGTTTTGACGCTGCTGATCGCGGTGCATTTCTGGCGCATCCGGAAAGACGGCGGGCTTTCCCGCCCGGAAGAGGCCGCTACTCCAGCTCTGACTTTGCAGAGTGAGCCGGCGCCGAACGTGGCGATCAGTGTGACCGCAGTTCCCGTGGCCAAGAAGCGGCTCTACGGGTTGCAGGGATTCGTGCGCGGGCCGTTTACCAAGATCGGAAACGCGCCGGACAATTCGGTGTTTAGCTGGCCGAACCTGTTGATGGCCGAGTTATTCGTATTTGTGCTCACCGTGGCGGTGATTCTTTGCGTGTCGCTGATGTTTAACGCGCCGCTCGAGGAACCGGTGAACGTGATGCACCCGCCGAATCCGGCGAAAGCGCCATGGTATTTCCTCGGGCTGCAAGAGATGGTGAGTTATTCGGCGTTCTGGGGCGGCGTGGGTGTCCCGACCGTCTTTGTGCTGCTGCTGCTGGCGGTTCCTTACCTCGATCGCAATCCCAAAGGCGTGGGGCTTTGGTTCTCTCGCGAGCGGCTGCTGGCCAACACGATTTTCATCACGCTGGTCCTGGTGAACGTGATCTTCATCATTATTGGCACGTTTTTCCGCGGGCCGAACTGGTCCTTTGTTTCTCCCTGGTGAGCGTATGCGACTGGCACTAGCGATCGCGAGTTTCGTTGTCCTGATTGTCCACGGAGTTGTGTTCTACGATCAGTTTTTCTACCGCTGGGAGCGGCAGCAGACCGCCTATTTCGACCAGGCGCGGTCGCTCTCCAAAAATGAGCAGGAGCGTGCCGAACTGGACGCGCGCAAGCCGCGCATCGAACAGTTCATGGTCACCAGTTTCGGCGACACGCGCGTGGACCGCTGCGGCACCTGCCACATTGCCGCCGACGATCCGCGCTTCCAGAACCACGCGCAGCCGCTTCGCACCCATAGCTACTCTGCGGCGATGGGCGATGTGCTGCGCAACGGGCGCTGGGAGCGGCGGCACAAATTCTCCGATTTCGGCTGCACGGTTTGCCACGACGGGCAGGGCCGCGGCCTCGAGAACAAATACAGCCACGGCGAAGATCCCTACTGGCCCGAGCCGCTGCTCGGCTACGTGACGCAAGCCAACTGGCGCGCGGAATTCAAGCCGCACCTGAAGGGTGTGGAGTACATGGAAGCCAACTGCGCCCAATGTCACACCGAGGAAAACTTTGCGGGCACCCCTTACGTAAACCGCGGCCGGAAGCTGTTCTTCTCCATGAACTGCTATGGCTGCCACAGGATTGAAGGGCTTTCGGAGGGGACGCTGGCGCCGGATCTGACCGAGGCCGGCAAAAAGTTTCGTGTGGATTATCTCTGGGAGTCGATTGTCGATCCGCGGGCCAACCTGGCTACGTCGTTCATGCCGAAATTCAATCTTTCGGATGACGAGGTGAAGGCTCTGGTCATCTTTCTCAAGAGCCGGCGAGGCATCAATTTCGCCGAAACGTCGCTCGAACGGTATCGCGCCAGCCACGTGAGCGAAACTAAGCCGGCCGCAGCAGCGGCGGCACAACCTGCGGTGCTGACCTCGCGGGCGGAAACAAGCCACGGGGAACAGCTCGTCAGCGAGCATGCCTGCACAGCCTGCCACAAGCTGGGCGAGCGGGATGGCGGCATTGCGCCGGACCTCAGCTTTGAAGGCCTGCTCAAAGACGAGGACTGGCTGGTGGAACATTTTCGCAATCCGCGATCGCGCATCCCGGATTCCATCATGCCGGCGTTCCGGTTTCCAGACGAAGAATTCGGCGCAATGGCGGCGTATCTGGCGACTCTTCGGACGCCGCCGCGATACATGTCGGCGGCGGAGACCTTTCAAACCTTGTGCGCCCGCTGCCATGGCAGCAAGGGCGACGGCAAAGGCGTCACGGCGCTCTATCTCGACCCTGCGCCGCGCGATTTGACGAAGGCGGCGTTCATGAACAGCAAACCGAGCGATCGGTTCGTGCATTCCATTGAGGAAGGCGTGCCCGGCACATCCATGCCGGCGTGGGGCAAAATGCTAAGCCCGCAGCAAGTCCGCTCCTCGCTGGATTATGCGCTGACCACCTTTACCGGGGAACCTGCGCGCGCCCTGAAGCCACACAAGCTGCCGCAGACCAACCCCGTGGCGGTCGGCAGCGAGTCGATTACGCACGGAGAGCGGATTTTCGTGCAACGCTGCGCAGGATGCCACGGGCGAAAGGCCGACGGCAAGGGCCCCAACTCACTCGACATCGTTCCCCGGCCTCGCAATTTGCGAAACAGCGCGTTCGTGAACGCGCTAGCCGATCAGCGAATGTTCGAGTCGATCCTGTACGGTGTGCAAGGAACCGCGATGCCGGCCTGGATCGATTACGGCCTGTCGCAAAAAGACGTGGGAGACATCATCAATTTCATCCGGAGCCTCAATCCGAAATCCAGCGGGAGCCAATATGCAAGCAGGTAAGACAATCGAAGGCATCTATGTGCAATCCGCCGGCACGATCCACAGGGATCTTACGGCCAGGTGGTTTCTCATCAGCGCCGTCAGTTACTTCTTCATCGTGGGGATCATCGCGCTCACCATTGCGGCCAAGTTCGTGTGGCCGGAGTTGCTGGGCACGGTGCCGTATTTGACCTATGGGCGGCTGCGGCCGCTGCACGTCAACGGCATGCTGTTTGGCTGGCTGCTGGCGGCGGACATGGGTTTGAGCTATTACATCGTGCCGCGCCTGTGCGGCGTGCCGCTGTGGAGCGAAAAACTGGGCGTGGCCACGGCGGCCCTGTGGAATGTCATCGTTCTGGGCGCGGTGGTGGCGCTGCCGGCTGGCTACAACCACGGATTTGAGTACGCCGAGTTGCCCATGCCGCTCGCCATTCTGGTAGTGATTGCGTGGGTGATGTTCGGCATCAATATTTTCGGCACCATCGCCTCCAGAAAGTACCAGCAGATGTACGTATCGATCTGGTATGTGATGGGCACTATTCTGTGGACGGCGTTTGTCTATCTGACCGGCAACTTCGCCGTGGACTTCACGACCGGCGTGAACCAGGCCAATCTCAACTGGATGTACATGCACAACGCTGTCGGCCTGATTTTTACGCCTGTTGGCCTCGCGATGGCGTACTATTTCATTCCGAAAACTTCGAACACGCCGCTTTACAGCCACAAGCTGTCGATGATCGGGTTCTGGTCTCTGGCGTTTGTGTATGTGTGGACCGGAGCGCATCACATGCTCCACGGGCCAATTTCGCAATGGCTGCAAACCATCGCCATCACTTTTTCGGTGATGCTGCTGATTCCGGTGTGGGCCGTGGTCTACAACTTCTTCGCGACGATGAAGGGGCAATGGCAGCAGCTCCGCGATAATGTGCCGCTGAAGTTTCTGATGTCGGGCGTAGTGTTCTACCTGCTGACGTGCTTCCAGGGGCCGATGCACAGCTTGCGAAGCGTCAACGCGATCGTGTCGAAGACCGACTGGATTCCCGGGCATGCGCACATGGCGGTGCTGGGAGCGTTCTCGTTTTTCGCGGTTGCGGGAACCTACTACACCATTCCGAGAGCATTTCAAACCAAGCTGCATTCGGACGCGCTGGCGAACTGGAGCTTCTGGTTCATGATGATCGGCGGGCTGGGTTTCTTCGTCACGCTGTGGCTGGGCGGCTTCTGGCAAGGGTGGCAGTGGAACAACCCGTCGATTCCGTTTATCGACACGGTGGTGGCGCTCAAGCCCGTGTGGACGGTGCGGTTCTTCTCGGGCGCGCTGATCTTCTTCGGCATCGTTCTATTTGCGTACAACATTTTGGCCACCGTGGTTGGCGCGAGAGGCGTGGAGGAGCCCAAGCCCGCGCCGGTGGCGCTGTAAAGGAGCGAGAACATGTTGAGAAAAGCAGACAACAGCGCAGGCTTCGCGGTGGCCGCCGCTCTGGTGCTGTTCTTCATTGGCGGCCTTCTGACCACCGTCGCTCCTCCCATGGTGGACAAGAGCTGGGGCCGGCCGTTCGAGAACAACGATCCGTCAAAGGGACCCACGGGCAAGTTGCGTCCCTACACGGAGCAGGAACTTCGCGGGCGCGCCGTCTATGTGCGGGAAGGCTGCTGGTATTGCCACACGCAGCAGACCAGGACACTGCTGGCGGATACAAAGCGCTCGGGGTGGCGCGGCGTGGATGCGCCGATCTCGACGCCGGACGAATTCGTTTATGACAATCCGCACCTGTTCGGAACCAAGCGCACGGGGCCGGATCTCTCGCGCGTAGGCGGCAAATACGATACGCAATGGCACCGCACCCACTTCCGCAATCCGCGCGACCTGGTGAATGGTTCGGTGATGCCGCCGTTTCCCTGGATTGTCGAGAACGAACCGGAATTTCAGGCGCTGGTGGCGTACTTGCAAACTCTCGGCCGGGCCAAGAACTGGCGGCCGGATAACGATTACGAGAAATGATTTATGGGTGACTATTCTTATCCAAGCATCTTCTTGTCTTACTTCCTGTTCTTACTGCTGGGAGGCGGCGCGCTGTATTTCCTGATTCGCAGCATACGGGACGGTTATTGGGGCCAACACAGTGAGGACGTCAAGTACCGCATGCTGGAGGACGACAGGCCTGAATTGGAGCGGAGGTAATTATGGCTGAAACCAAGGAAGAAAAAAACATTCACGAATACGCCGGCGGATGGATCAGCGAGCGGGAAGGCACGGAAGTGCCGGGATTTCTGAAGCTCGCCATTGTGGTGATTACCGGCGGATGCCTGGCGTATTTTTTCCTGTTCATGTACGGCGAGACCAGGAACGAGGAACGGGGCATCCTGGTGCAGCAATTGAATGCGGCGACGCAGTCATCAGCGGCGTTCATGTATCTGGTGGCAGCGATGATCGTTATATTCGCTGTCATCGTCGCCATTTTCGCGATACGCAAATCATCCCACGAGTAGCCGATGAACAACGGCTTCTTCCAAGTTCAGCTACCGGATGCAACCGAGTACTGGATGCAGATGGTGAAGTGCCGCCAGGCGTGTCCGGTGCATACCGACGCGTGCGGCTATGTGAATGCGATCGCTGAAGGCCGATATGAAGATGCTTACCGGCTGGCGCGGGCGCGCAATCCATTCGCATCCATCTGCGGGCGGGTGTGCGGCGCACCTTGCGAGGCCAACTGCCGGCGCGGTGACGTGGATTCGCCGGTGGCCATCCGCGCGCTGAAGCGCTTTGTCACAGACACCTACGGGCCGGAGGCGGGCGACCCTGCGCTTTACCAAACGGCTTACGACGACCACATGATTCCGCGCAACCGGGGCAAGTACGAGCGCGTAGCCGTGGTAGGCGCGGGCGTCTCGGGTATGACCGTGGCGCATGATCTGGTGAGAATTGGTTACAGCGTGACCGTTTTTGAGGCCCACTCCGAGCCTGGGGGCATGCTGACGGTGGGGGTCCCTGTCTTCCGATTGCCACGCGAGTTGGTGCGGGCGGAAATCAACGCGATTCTGGCTCTCGGCGTGGAGCTGAAGTGCAACGTGCGGCTGGGACGCGATTTCACCATCGCGGACTTGCGCCGCCAGGGTTACAAGGCCATCTTTCTGGGTGTGGGGCTTCCGAAGGGCCGCAAGCTGCCCCTCCCGGGGTCGGATCTCGAAAACGCGATCGACGGGATGGAGTTCCTGCGCGCTTTTAACGACGGCAAACCGTTGCCGCTTGGCCGGCGGATTGTGGTGATCGGCGGCGGCAATGTGGCGTATGACGTGGCGCGCTCGGCGCTGCGTCCCGCGGATGCGGCCACGACGCGCGAAGCGCTGGAAGAGATGGGCCGCGGCGAGCAGGTGGCGTACGACGTTGCGCGGTCGGCACTGCGCATCAGCGGGGACAAAGAAGTGCATCTGGTGTGTCTCGAAAGCCGGGAAGAGATGCCCGCGGACGAGGCTGAGATACACGAGGGCGAGGAAGAGGGGATTTTTCTGCACAACCGCCGCGGGCCGAAGGAGCTGGTCGGCAGCAACGGTAAGGTCGCGGCTTTGCGCACGGCGCATTGCACCTCGGTCTTCGACGAAAACCGCCGCTTCAATCCGAAGTTCGACGAAACTCAGGTTGAAGACATCGAGGCGGACAGCGTCATTTTCGCGATCGGGCAGACGTCGGACCTTTCATTTCTGGCCGCCAGCGACGGTGTGGAAGTGGAGCGCGGGTTGATCAAGGTGAATCCTGAAACCTACCAGACCAGCGCGCCCGACGTGTTCGCGTGCGGAGATATTGCGCACGGGCCGAGGCTTTTTATCGACGCGATTGCGTCCGCGCAGCTTGCGGCCCGTTCCATGCACGATTATTTGCGGCGGTGCCGCACCGAGATCGCCGTTCGCAAGCAATGGAAGCCGGCGGTGTACACCATGGCGGAGGGTTGGAACCGCGTGCCGCGCTTAAATCCGCCAGTGATCGAGAGCGAGCGGCGGGCCATGTCTCTGGAGATTATCGAGGAGCGGTATGCGGAGACCGAAGCCCGGCGGCAGGCGGCGCGGTGCCTGCGCTGCAACGTGAATACGGTTTTCGATACGTCGATTTGTGTGGCGTGCAACGGATGCGTGGACGTGTGCCCGGAGAATCTAATCCGGCTGGTCGGGTTGAGCCGGCTGCTTGTAGACGATCGGTGGCTGCGGGCGGCGGCGGCGGATTTCGGAGTCAGTGAAGAGGAGCTGAAGTCCTCGCCGGCCGAAGAGCTGGACGCGCTCGGCGGGGTAATGCTCAAAGACGAAACTACCTGCATCCGCTGCTCATTGTGCGCGTCGCGCTGCCCCACGCACGCGATCACTATGAAGCACTTCGATTACTACACGGAGTGCGTCAGCGTGCCTGCGCCCAATCCCAAAATCCGTTACCAGGTCGAGGCATCGTGACGCCGGTCGAATTCGCGGCAATTTTCGCCTTAGGTCTGGTCAGCAGCGTTCATTGTATGCAGATGTGCGGGCCGATTGTCCTGTCATACAGCCTGCCTTTGGCAAGGGCGGCGGGGCGGCAGCAGATGCTGGTGGCGCACGCGGCGTATAACATCGGACGGATCACGACGTATGCCGCTTTGGGAGCGGTGGCCGGCGTGGCGGGCGGCGGGCTCAACATCGTTTCGCGTCTGGCAGGCGTGGCAAACGGCGCGCGAATCTTAGCAGGATTGGCCTTGATCGTGATGGCGATTCTGATTTCCGGTGCGCTGCCGCACACGGGGCTTGTACAAATTGGGCCAGTGGGAGCGTTTTCCCGCGTAATCGGCCGGTTCCTGCTGTCGCCCCGGCCTCTGAGCAAGCTGCGGCTGGGCCTCGCATTGGGCTTCCTGCCGTGTGGACTGGTTTACGCGGCCTTGCTCAAATCGGTCGAAACGGGAACGGCGGCGGGCGGCGCTCTGACGATGGTGGCGTTCGGGTTGGGCACAGGCTTGACGCTGGCGTCTTTCGGAGTTGTTTCCTCGGCGGCGGGAATGCGGGCCGGCCGCGGGAGTCAAGCGCTTTCGGCGGCCTGCGTGGCGCTGATGGGAGCCTTCCTGCTGTGGCGGGGCTTTGCCGGACCAATGAGCCATGCCCATCACAGCTAAACGCGCACCCGCTTTGCCTCCGGCGACGCGCAGCTATCACCGGCTGCGCAAAAGCGTTCACGCGTTGTGCTTTCTCGCCTTCCTGGCGGTTCCGTTCTTCAACATAGTTCGATTTGACATTCCCCGGCAGCGATTCTATTTCGCGGGTTACGAACTGTGGATCAACGAATTCGGGATTATCTTTTTCGCGCTGATGTTCCTGATGTTTGCCATCGTGGTCTCCTCGGTCTTGTATGGCCGCGTGTACTGCGGCTACATGTGCCCGCAGATGATTTTCAGTGAGGCTTCGATTGCGTTCGAAAAGCGCCTTGCAAAGTGGTTCACCAAGCACTGTTCGGACTGGGATGCCGCGACACGGAAGCGGATGGCGGGTGCGGTATTTTATCTGGCGCTGGGCCTGGCATCAGTTTTCCTGGCTTTCGTCTTCATTTCTTATTTCGTGGAGCCGCGCGATCTGCTGCACCGGCTCCTGTCACTTGACGTTCAGACCGCGGGAGGGATTTCCGGGGCGGCTGTTACGGTGATCACGTTTCTTGACTTCACGCTGGTTCGCCAGCGCTTCTGCACCACGGTGTGCCCGTACGGATATCTGCAAGGCATGCTGGGTGATCCCAACACGCTGCTGGTCACGTACCGGGACGAAAAGCGGGAGTGTATCGAATGCAAGAAATGCGTGCGTGTATGCCATATGGGGATCGACATCCGCACGTCTCCGTTTCAGATCGAGTGCGTGCACTGCGGCGAATGCATCGACGCATGTGAAGACGTATTGCGACGGCTGGGAACACCGGGGTTGATTCATTACACCTGGGGCGAGCACGGTAGCGAGGTCGGAGGTACGGAGCCGTGGTACCGGCGATTGGGCTTGCGCGACGCCAAGCGGTTCGTGGTTCTCACTGTACTGTTGTTCTACGCGTCGGGGCTGTTTGTCGCCCTTTCCATGCGCAGAGCGGTGCTGGTGCGAGTATCACCCGTGCGCAACACGCTTTACACCATCGCCCGAGATGGCACGACGCACAACCAGTTCCGTTTCAGTGTAGCGAACCGAGGAAAGCGTGGGGCGGCGGTGTTGTTTTCGATCCGCCAATTGCCGGGCGCCAAGCTCTTGATTGCCCAGAATCCGGTGCCCGCTCCCCCGGGTCAGACTGTGCAAGGCAGTTTCGAAATCGCCGCCTTTCCGAGCACACAACTGCGCGACGTGAATCACTTCACGGTGATGGCGACCACGATTCCCGAGCAGGTGAACGATACCTTCGCTGTGACATTCCTGATGCCTGTCCAAAAGGAGATTCCATGAACAAGCTGCGCGGGGGATTCCTACTTTACTTTCTGATGATGGTGATGGCGCTGTTCATCGGCATCCTGATCTTCGTCTGGGTAGTCACGAAGAAGGCGAATCCAGTGATGCTGGATGAACACGGCAAGCCCGTAGCGTGCCTTGCCAAGAACCATGACCGCGGTTGAGACATCCTGCGCGCTTTGCGGGCTTGACTGCGGACGCCGTCCTATCCTGCGCCGCTTCAAGCGGGATGATCTCGCTTTCTGCTGCGCGGGCTGCGCCAACGTGTATTCGATCTTGGCGGAAAGCGGAATTCTGGAATCGGGCCAGGATTTTCACGACACCGAGCTTTACCGCGAAAGCCTGAGGCTTGGGCTTATCTCTAACCCCACCGAGCCAGCAAAATCTGCCGAACTGCCCGCCTCCGTTGAGACGCGTGAACTGATGCTCCAGGTGAGCGGCATGTGGTGCTCGGCATGCGCCTGGCTGATTGAGCACGCGCTTCAGAAACAGAGAGGAGTGGTTTCGGCTGAAGTCTCCTTCGTTTCGGATTTGGCCAGGGTAAAGTACTGTCCGCAGTATCTACCGAGGGAGCGCATCACGGCGCGCATTACGGCTCTGGGATATCGCGCCTCCGAGTACCAGGGTCAGAATGAGGGCATTGGCGCCGCGAAGCGAGATCTGCTGCTTCGTATGGGCGTGGCCGCCTTTCTCTGGCTGAACGTGATGACGCTCAGCGCAGTGCTCTATGTGGGCTACTTCGAGAGAATCGCCGACAGCGTCAGCCGGTTCCTGCCGTTTGTGCTGATGGCTTTCGCCACTCCCGCTGTTTTCTACTCAGCCTGGCCGATTTTGCGGCTGGCGGGCAACGGACTGCGGAACCGTGTGATCCGGATGGAAGCGCTGCTGGCGCTGGGCATCCTGGCGGCTTACGGATCGAGCGCCGTCGAGGCCTTTCGGCATGGCCCTCACGTCTATTTCGACACGGCGTGCGCTATCGTTGCCCTGGTTTTGGCCGGCAAACTAGCGGAGCAGAGCGCGAAGGACTCGACGGCAACGGCGATTGCCTCGCTGTATCGCATGATGCCAAAGAAGGCCAGACTGCTGGCTGATGGCCACGAACGCTTTGTCTCGGTCGATGCGCTTCAAAGTGGGACAGTGTTTCTAGTTCAGCCCGGCGAACGGATTCCGGCCGACGGAATAGTGATGGAGGGCCGTTCGCATGTGGATGAATCCGTGCTGACCGGAGAATCGGCGCCGCGGGCGCGCGCCGCCGGCGACCGGGTCATCTGCGGCAGCGTGAATGGCAGCGGCGTGCTGCAGGTGCGGGCAACGAATGTGGGCCTGGAAAGCACTTTAGCGCAGATTATCAAGGCGGTAGAGTCGGCCATGGGGAACCGCTCTCGTCTGGAGCGCCAGGCCGATCGGGTTTCTCGGGTGTTCGTACCCTGCGTGATGGTTGTGGCGCTGCTGACTTTTGGCGGATGGATGGCCACCGGTGCACTGCCTTCGGCGGCGATGATGCGAGCTATTTCGGTGGTAGTTATCGCATGCCCGTGCGCGCTAGGGATCGCCACACCGTTGGCCATTACAACCGCAATCGGAGGGGCAGCTCGGAAACACATTTTAGTGATTGACAGCCATGTGCTGGAGACGATTCGCAAGGTCGATGCCGTGGTGCTGGACAAAACGGGCACGGTAACCCGGGGTGATTTCGGCCTCCTGGAAGTCGCCGGCGACTCAACCGATCTGGCGCTCGTTGCTTCGCTCGAAGCGCATTCGCAGCATCCTCTTGGGCGGGCACTTTGCCGCTGGGCTGAATCCAGCCGCCTTGCAATATTTCCAGCGCGGGATATCGTGATCCATGAAGGGAAGGGAATCAGCGGGGTGGTTTCGGACCGCCAGATATTCGCGGGAAACCGGGGCTTGTGCCCGCACACGCCGGCGCGCGCGTTGGCAGAGAAAGTCGAGGCGTGGGAGCGGCTTGGACACACGGCCTTTTATTTCGGATCCGAGGGAAGAGTGGCCGGCGCCATCGCTTTCGGAGACCAGATCAAACCGGAAGCGGCGACGCTCGTGTCAGAGTTGAAGTCTCGCGGCATTCAGACGCTGCTTGTGTCGGGCGATGGGCGGGCAACCACCCATTGGGTGGCGTCGCAGATCGGATTGGACGAGGCGATTGCGGAAGCTCTGCCGGAGCGCAAAACCGAATTCATTCGCAATCTTCAAGCTCAGGGAGCCGTGGTGGCGATGGTCGGCGACGGAGTGAACGATGCGCCGAGCCTGGCGCAGGCGGATCTGGGCATCGCGTTGAGTTCCGGAACCGATATCGCGATGAAAGCGGCACCGCTCGTGATATCGAGCGGCAATCTTCTCTCGGTGCTCGATGCGTTCGATCTCGCGAAGAATTCCCTGCGAGTTGTGCGCCAGAATCTCTTTTGGGCGTTCTTTTATAACACGGTAGGCGTAACGCTGGCTGCCGCCGGCCTCATCAACCCGATTCTCGCTGCGGGGGCCATGGTCGTGTCGAGTCTGTCCGTCATTTGGAATTCCAAGCGTATTCGCTGAGCTACCTTCCGGCTGGCGTCAGCGCAGGGAACTCCGTTTTACCGAAGAACCGAAGGAACCTGTGCCGGATCGCACCGGGATTGCAGTTTGGCGGCTTTCCATGAACTTGAGTGACCGTCTCCACGTATAAGCAGAATCCAGGTACGCATTCCTAAATCAGATTGAACCGATATGGAGGACTAGTCAGTACTCGATCGAGCGTAACCGTATCACCGCAACGACGAAGGCCAAGTCATCGAGGATCCCATAATACGGGACCGTGAGTAATTGGTGGCGTAGTTCGCGCGCGATATGGGTCGCGCCGGCGGGGCTTGGAACAAACACATCGTTGTGATTCCTGGCATTCTACGCAGTAAGGGCGACGCAGAGCATGAGGCCGGCAAACAGAAGATTCAGCCGCGAATTTTCAGCCATTTAGTTCCACCTTTGGCCGCGGATCGTGCACTGATGTGGCCAGTGTAAGGGTGCGGACACTGCTAGAGACAAAACTGGGATTGCTCGGCTGGGATTGTGAGGCCACGTTAGTATTCGATAGATGTAATTTCTGCAGAATGCGTGTGGTGTGACTTAGCACACGAAAGCTCTTCCTCCAGAACCGATGCTTTCGAGGTCATACGTATTTGCTCGGCATCAACTGCGTTCTGATGTGGCCGCAATCGTGCTCGATGCACTTCTGGTGGCTATGAGAATAAAGGTGCCTAAATTGATTCTGATGTTGGGTTTTGTGGCAGTTATCTGTTTCACCAGCACCTCATGGGCGCAACCGGGTGCGATGGATTATCGGCGCAGTGGAGACGATCATTTTTACAATCTCGATTACGACCAGGCCATTGCCGACTACACAAAGCTGATCAATCAAAATCCAGCTGATCCGATCTCCTACAACGACTTGGCCAGCGCACAACTATACAGGGAAGTATACCGATTGGGTTTGCTGGATTCGACCGCGGTTATGCACGACGGGCGCCTTCTTCGAGATCCGTACCCGCAGGCGGACCCCAAGGCCAAACAGCAGGTTCTTGAAACGCTGGAGCGTGGGCGCCGTTCGGCGGAGAGTATACTTGCGTACGAACCTCACAATACGCTGGCGCTATATTCACTCTGTACAAATTTCGGTTTGCTGGCCACCTATGGATTTTTTCTGGAGAAGGCGTGGTCCTCTGCTTTGCGAAATGGTTCACGAGCACAAGGATACTGTGATCAGGCGCGGGAGGTTAGTCCGGGGTTTGTTGATGCCTACCTGGTTCTCGGTGCTTATCAATACACGGTCGCCAGTCTTCCTTTGCCCGCGAGAATGTTGAGTGCTCTTGGCGGGCTTCACGGCAGCAAGAAGAAGGGGTTTGAGTTCGTGAGCCGCGTCGCTCACGAAGGCCAGTATGACCGTACCGCGGCCCGTGTGCTGCTGACGGTCCTTTACCGCAGAGAAAAACGGCCAATGGAGGCTGTACGCGTTCTGGAAGGCTTGATGGCGGATTATCCGCGAAACTATATTTATCCGTTGGAGTTGGCCTCAGCATACTCTGACGCGGGTCAAACCGAACGGTCGTTGAACGTACTCAAAGGCGTCTTGGAAAGAGCGGACCAGAATGCGGCCGGATACCGGCTGCTACCTCGCGATGCCGTCCAGCATAGAATGCAAATCCTCGAGGCACGGCTTTCGGGGCGTCACAACCCCGGCAGCTGATCTCAATATGAACCCCCATACTACCGTGGCGATCGCGCTGCGTGGTGGCAGAGCCGCCTACAAATGGCGGAACGGTTCCTCGGCGTCCATGGCCTTCTTATTTGCCTCACGCTCGAGCGAACGGCTCACCAACTCTTTCGAGCCTAGCCCCACGGCAAGCGCCAGAGCCAGCACGATTCCCCCAAACAGAATGCCGAAAGCAATGTGAACAATGTTGCCACCGATGGCAAGATGATCGAGTGCCATGGCCAAAACCAGCACCAGAACCATCCATTTGACTCCTGCGCTGAGTAGCCGCGCATATTGTAGATTCATGTTCACGGCCCCAATCAACACACTCCGGGCAAGAAAACGGGCGATGATGCCGCCGACCAACAACACCAGCACCGCAGCCAGGACGTTCCGGAGATAGCCGAACACGTGAATCGTGGGTTGCGAGGTCACGGTCGCATCGAAGGCAGCGATCCCGATGAGAAATCCGATGAGGATAACTGACCAGAAGACCACGCGTGTCACCAGTAGAGCGGGACTGTTCTCCCGCGACCACTCAATAAGAAGCGGCGCGACTCCTCCTCGAGTTAATCGCTCGTCAAACTGGAGAGCGCGCAAGGAAAACCGCAGCAGGCGAGTGAGAATCCATGCAAGCAGCGTCGAAACCAGAACAGCGAGGATCAGCGCCGCCATCCCCGGCAACAGGCTCGCCAGTTCGTTAAGTACCCGGAACATCGACTGGTCCAGCGCTTGTTCGATTTGAACCCACATAATTCCTCCGCGTTTTTGCTCCCCTTACGGGGTGAAACGGTCCGGCCACCGCCATCGGGACAGGAAGTAGGGCTTTCCCGTCTCGTAGGCCATGGACAATTGTTCGAGCCGTTGTTCCGCTGCGGCCGGCCCGGTGGTTTCTGACTCAAGAGCGTAGGATGCGACCCAACCCAGGTACAGCGGAGTCATGGCGCGCAGCAGGTGGTCGCGACTAATCGTTCGCAGGCGGTGGCCCAGGGCGAAATCGTAAATGATACGAACCCAGATTTCGTCTGACATTCGAAAGCGATCTGGCGGCAGTCGCGCCATTCTATTCAATTCAAGGATGGTTTTCGGAGGAAGGATGATGCTCCATATCTCCTGCAGGTTTCGGCATCCGAGCTGAAACGACTCAATCAGGTGGCGCACGTCCCCCGCGCCGGATTCTCCGGACACAGAAACACTTTCCCCGAATTCCGGCAACGATTGCGATCCTCGAATTCTTTGCCAGAACGCCGCATTATGTTGAACATCGGCGAAAAACGGGTCCAAAACTTCCGCCAGAACCGAACTCAAATTCATCCAGTCGGTTGGAGGATGCACGCGAATCCCAACATGCGCCTGGCAGACCTGAAAGCCAGCACAAATGGCTTCCGTCGTGAACCAAGTCAGGGGACGGACGCGGCCGGCAGGCCGAGCCGCGGCAAACGTCCCAAGATACCGTTGTTGCAACCGGCCCGAGAACCCGAAGTCCGGCCCCATTGGATTTCGAACTCGCAGACCGTAGAGCGCACGGGTCATGGGAGAGATGATGCCGCTGTTCAGGAGACCTTCGAACGGCCGATGAGCGTAGCATGGCGTTACGAGATCGAAATCCAGCTGCAAGACGGGTTGGATCAGCCAATAGATCCATGTCGAAGTCAAAGTGTCGAGACTTGAGGCAATAACTCCGCATGCGCGTGCGCCAAGCCTCTGCCCAGCGGCGAACAGTGCGCGATAGGCGCCGTCAATGCGCTGAGCCGCAAGGCCTGGGGTAGCGGCCAGGGCTGGGTAGCAGAGCAGGTGCACGTTCGCGTCTGCCTCGACTGACGCGAATTCCGCTGGAGTTTGCTCGGACCGCGGACCGGTGTAAATGATCACGGTGCGCGCGGAACCGGCAAGCTTCGAGCACGCCTCGCGCACGTTTGCCATGGCGACGCCCAGCTCTCCGTCCTTGCCCGCAGCCAGCAGGCCAATGACCAGGTCGGCGGCGCCGATTCGCTCCACCTGCTCTCGGGCCTGCCGCGGGATGTCATCGAGTTCGGCCATTGTGTCTCTCAAGATGAGACGAGACCATTACCTCGCTCGCGGCGTTATACCGGAACCGACAGAATCCCCAACAACGGCGCGCGCACCCATGCCGGGCGATTGTTCAGTTCATACAACAGCTCGTCGAGCGCTTTATCCAGCCAGAACGCACCAAGCAATCTCTGAAAATCGAGGGGATCGGAGGGCAGGAATTCGGCACCCATTGTACTTTCCCGGTAAGCGCGCAGAAACGCCGCCGCCGTCGATCGTTCCCACAACCGCGCCCAGGGCTCAAGGCGCGCGACGTCTTCACCGCGTCTTGCCGTGAAGTTCATCAGGGTCACGTGCGCCGCGTAACTGAAAGATCGCAGCATCCCGGCAACGTCCTTAAGTGGGGACTGCTTGGCGCGACGCTCGGCGAGGGATCGGCCTGGCTCGCCTGCAAAATCCTGGATGAAATAATCCGTCTTGACTCGCACAACCCGCGACAGGTTATAGTCACCATGAATGCGCATGCGTACCCCATAGTTTCCGTCGCCTACTGCAATCCGAAAGCTCTCTAGGATCTGGCGACGCTGCCCGAGCACAACCGCCGCGAGGTCAACGATCTCATCCAGCAAGCCAGGAAGGCTATGCTTGAGTGCGTCGAAGGTGCGCGAACCCGCCTCGCGCATTTGGGACAGCAGAGACTGGAGATCCTTAGACTGCAGCGGCTCGGGCATGAACGCCGGGTCCGCAGCCGAGGCCAGCGCTCCGTGCAGTTCCGCTGTGCGGCGTCCCAGCGTAGTGGCGGAGTCAAGATAAATACCGACATGATCGCGAGCTAATGCAGACGCAGGCTGCTCGAGGAGTTCCATCAGATTCAGTTTTTCCTCGGGGACATCCTGAGGAAATGGCGCCGACGCACAGTTTTCGTAATAGCGTTCCACCTCTTCCGCGGTCCACTTCCATCCATCTCCTTCGTTAGCTATCAGGCCTTGTAGCATCGCCACCTGGCTCAGCTCCGCGTCCGGCGGCAGATATTCGATCGAACCGGCGAAGGGCGGAGTGCGCTCAAAATGTGCCTCTTCGGTGAGGTACTTTGTTATCTCGCAATCGGGATTCGGCCCCCGCTCCTGCCGGCGAAACAGTTTCATGATGAGGCGATCGCCAAAGATGATGGAGGGATCGGCCTGTTCTCCCGCGACATGACGTACCGTCAGGGGTGCAGTACTGCTTTCTTGTTTAGTCGAAAACGCGGTACCAGGCACGCCGCGAATCAGGCCGTGCCGGCCCGGCAAGTCCTGACGGTTTTCGATGAGGGCAAGAAGTGCAAGGCACGACTCGTCATCAAATGCGGCATCTTGCAGCACACCTTTTCCTTCCGGCGTAGCGATCGCAGCTAGCACGGCGCTGGGTTCCGATAGTTGTTCCGCAGTTTTGTCAAGGACGATTGCGAGCGGCAGAGCATAGGTTTCCGGCCCCCCAGTCTCATATTGAACTTCTACTACCGCCAGCGCCGATCTTTTCCGTTCCAATTGAGCCCAATCCAGAATCCGGGTGGAGTAGATGCGTCGCGTCTTCCCGCTGTGCTGCTTAGAAAAGTACTGCGGCAAGATAACACTCTCGAACATGTGGCGCGCGGCGCCTTCGAACAAACTTCCCCAGCCACTCCCGACGGTAATCGCTGCCTGGTCCCGTTCGTCTACCCGCAAATCGGCTGACCCAGAAACGCCGTGCAATTCCAGCCATAGGAAACCGTAGGCGCCGAGGGTTAACCGGTACGGTTGGCGTGTGATGGGCGGGAATTCGACGTAACCCAACATCTCGACCGGAACCATGCCTTCCAGTTGGGACAGATCCAAATCGACCGGCTGCGCAAACCGCGACAGGTTGGCTACGCAAAGGACCTGTTCATCTTCATACCGGCGTAAGTAAGCGAGGATCTTTCGGTTATCTGGGTTTAAGAACTCGAGCGTGCCGCGGCCGAAGACTTTAAATAACTTGCGGAGAGCGATCATGTTGCGCATCCAGCTGAGAAGGGACGAGGGATCACCTTGTTGGGCTTCGACATTGATGGTTTCATAGCCCCAGACCGGGTCCATGATTACCGGGCTATACAGCCGGGCGGGCGTCGCTCGCGAAAAACCGGCATTACGATCGCTATTCCATTGCATGGGAGTGCGAACACCGTTGCGGTCACCCAGGTAGATGTTATCGCCCATTCCAATTTCGTCGCCATAATAAATGATCGGGGTACCCGGGAAGGACAGAAGCAGGCTGTTCAGCAGTTCAATACGACGGCGATTGTTGTCCATCAATGGCGCCAGACGTCGGCGGATACCGAGATTAATCCGCATGCGGGGGTCAGCGCTGTAGGCCAGATACATGTAATCGCGCTCATCGTTGGTTACCATCTCGAGTGTCAGTTCATCATGGTTGCGGAGGAATAGAGCCCACTGGCAGCCCGCAGGAATATCGGGTGTTTGTGCCATGATATCGGTGATTGGCAGGCGGTCCTCTTGCCTGAGCGCCATGTAAATACGAGGCATCAGCGGGAAATGAAACGCCATATGACATTCGTCTCCATCGCCGAAGTAAGGCCGCACGTCGCTTGGCCATTGGTTGGCTTCCGCAAGGATGACCCGGTTGGAGTAGTTAGTGTCGATCTCCTTGCGGAGCCTCTTGATGAGAGCGTGCGTCTCCGGAAGATTTTCGCAACTGCTGTCTTCGCGCTCGAAAAGATACGGAATGGCGTCCATCCGCAGTCCATCCACGCCAAGGTCCAACCAGTAGCGAATCACTTTAATTACCTCGTCCACCACTCGAGGGTTGTCATAGTTCAGGTCCGGCTGGTGTGAAAAGAAGCGATGCCAATAGTACGCCTGTGCGACGGGGTCCCAAGTCCAGTTAGATTTTTCCGTATCACTGAAAATGATTCGGGCGCGTTGGTATTTTTGGTCGGTATCACTCCAGACATAGTAGTCGCGCTCCTCGGAACCCGGAGCGGCTCGACGAGCTGATTGAAACCAAGGATGCTGATCGGATGTATGGTTTATCACCACCTCGATCATGACTTGAAGATCGCGCTCATGAGCCGCTGCAAGGAAGGTCTGAAAGTCCTCCATGGCGCCATAGTTGGGATGAATGCTCGTGTAGTCGGCGATATCATAACCGTCGTCCCGCAAGGGGGACGGGAAGAAAGGCAGCAGCCACAGGCATGTCACGCCGAGATCCTGCAGGTAGTCCAGTTTCTGTATCAAGCCCGTAAAATCGCCAACGCCATCGCCATTGGCGTCGGAGAAAGCGCGCACATGTAACTCATAGATCACGGCGTCTTTGTACCAGAGCGGATCCGACGCGCTTGCGGGCTGCGGCATCCTGAGTCCTCGCTCTAAGGGTAGCTTTAAGGGGATGCCGGATTGAACACGATCTGCGGCTAAGTCGGGGGTTGCTGTACAAATCAATACAAAAGCCGGTTTTGTCCCCGGAATGATAATCAGGATATCTCTGTGTCAGCAACCAATAAGGCCAATGGCATGTGCGAAAACACTTCCTTAGCGACAGAGCAGCTTTTCTGTTTTGGATTTGTGTTCTCACAGATTGCTGAGTGAATGTCCTCGGGACACACGTTAATCTACTGGCGCGGAGACACGCCTGTACGCGGTTCAGCACACCCCGACTCCCGCGTAGCGAGTCAGTTCAACAGCCCTTCGCGCCAGCAGACAGTTTCGCTGATGGATACAGTTCGGTTTCCGGCCCTTGCCAGAGCATCCGAGCTGAATGGAAACTGAATCACGTGAGGTCGAATAGCTTCTTGCTATCTAGTCGAATGAAACGAGCCCCGCGGTCTCTGGCCAAGCTGATCATGTGTTCTGTACCACCGGGCCCGTCGCCGGGCTCGCCGTCCCAAAGTCCAATCACCGTCAGATTCTTCGGCGCAAGGCAGAGCGCTTCGCTGAGAAGCCAAAGATTGTTTCGTTGCCAAATGTCGTAGCCACGCTTGAACTGCAACCATTTGGGGAGTTCCGGCGTGTCGGCGAGCACCGGGGTGTTCGGGTGCTTTTCGAGTTGGGCGTGGAAGCGGCGCAGCCAGCTTTTATCTTCGTTATCGACGCTGGCTTCGGTGAACTGGTTTTCGGGTAGAGCGAGGAGCATTTCGGTTGTGATACCCAGATCTTCGCAGACTTCGAGAAATAGGATATCGCCTCCGTTTGCACCCCCTGCAATTCCAAGGATGGAGCCAGAGGTGAGATCTTTTTCCTGCATAAGGGCAGTACGAATGGCTTCGCGCGCAACGTTTTCCTTATTGGCAGGGAAGCGCGGCTTGGCGCGATTGGCCGAATCAATGCGATGCCCGGTGAATAGCAGAATGCGATCAATGCGCTGGTTCGGAGCGGGTGCGGATTCCGGCGGGAAAGCCTTGAGTACTTCCTCGATTTGCGCGTTGAGCACTCCGATCTGGGTCAGCATCACAAGCTGTCTGCGCGCGGAACCGAGCACAAAGTCACCACCAACGGCGGCGGCTTTCTTGTAGAAATGGCTAGCACGGCGCGGATTGGGGGGCTGAGTGAGCAGGTTCAGGTCGCCGGCGCTGCTGAGGAGCCACTGGTCCTGCATGGCGTCTTCCGGCACAGGCGCGTCTGCGCTTTCGAAGCGGAGCTGTAGCGCCTGTGCTATCTGGTCACGCTTCCGCTTGATCTCGGTCAGTTTGACATTCGCACTTGCATCGTCCCCGAATGGCGCGCTCCATACGTCTGGATAGCGAGCGGCCAATTCCAGAATGATGACGGCGAGGAACAGCGCGTTCAGGCCCGGGTAGTAGGAATTGAGATCCAGGCGGTAAGCAGCGAGATACTGCGCGTAGGCTTCCATGAGCAGCGGCGAATCAATCGCGTTCCGAGCTTTCTCCTCAGTGGTAGCGGCGGTTGACCAGGAACGCGTCCACAGGTCCTTTTTGTTACGGCCCAACTGCCCGTGAATCTCGGCTAAGTCCGCCGGCGACGTGGCGGCTTTCAGGGCGCGATCAAGAGCCAGATTGGAACTGGTGAGGTCATCGAGGCGCTGATATATGTTGGCGAGCGCTATGTTCGCTTCCAGGTCGTAGTCGTCGAGCTTGCGCAGGCTCTCCCAAGCAGTTTTGGCCGCACCGTAGCGTTCGATGAGAAGCTGGGCCCGGCCGACGTTGCGGAGACCGGTAGATTCCCAGGGAAAACCGTCTGTTTCGAGGCCGAGCAGACTTAGCTTGCGGGCATCCTTGTCTTTCTCTGCGCGCTGCACTTCTTCGCCGAAACCGAGAGGAACCGGGATAAAGCTTTCTTTCGACTGCGACTTGAGGTTTGGCAGCGAAAGGAAGACGGGGCTGTCCTGGCGATTGCTTACAGCGGTTTCGCGAAGAGCCTCCGTTAGCTTTTCAAGCGATGCACCGGGATTGCCCGGATCGTATTCAAAATATCGATCGGTCTTGAGATCGAAGGGGACGTCGCCCTCCTTCAGTTCGTCCACAGTCTGCGGGCGCGGGAGCTTGGCGCGAATCAGAAAGGTTTGCTTCTCCTGGAGTGCGTGGCGGATGCCCAGTTCGTAAAACGCATTTGGATTGTTAGTTGTGATGTCTGCGACAACGAGGTCGGCAATCAACAACTGCTGAAACATGTCTATACGAATGTTCCCGGCTTCAAGAATATCGCCCGTGGTCCTTCCTTCAGCGCCGATGTTCTCGAGGGCAGGGCCGACGAGATTCTTTTCTACTCCGTCGAAGTCGATGCCTTTACGAGGACCGAATGGGCGAATGATGAATGCTCTCATGTGGTGGCTGCCTGCCGTGTAAATGGCCTGAAGTGTTCGAGTTTAATCTTTTGACCGGCGCTAAGGCCGATCTTAAGGAGGTTCTCGATCTGGTCGACGGCGTCGAGTTTCTGCACTTTCTCGGGATCCATGTCGCCGCAGACGAGCGCACTGAGACCTTCGGCCGAAAGATCGGCATTGTAGCGCGCGTAGAGAAAGGCGCGGCCGAGTTCGCGATCGAGTGGGACGTGGGGGGCTTCCTGCCATTCCTCTACTGAGCAGTCGAGGCCAGCCTCACGACACGTAAGGTCACGCAATTCCCGATCAATGAAATCTCCGAAGGTGCACCGGCCGGCTATGCGGCAGTTGATGTCCTGTTCGATCTGGATGCCGTGCATGAGCGTACTAGGCAGCCCGGTGAGATTGGAAACGATGTTGACGTTGGCTCGGGATTGGGGGTCGTCGGCCATGCCGGTGCCGATCGAGATCAGAAGCAGATTCTTCTCGCCAATTGGCCATTCGAGGCGGTAGAGCGGATGCGTTGCCATGCGATAAAGGAGAAACGCCGGGTTGTTGTAGGGAGTCAAACCACCATCGACGAAGACAAATGTCTTTAGCGGGTCTGATCGGTCCCAATTGAGAATTTCGGGGGGAAAGTAGATCGGAGCCGCAGTACTGGCGCGCACGAGTTGCCAAAGCGGAATACCCAAGTTGCAGTCAGGACGATCCGGGTCGTTGTAGCGCGCGTCCGGATTCGAGGAAATAGGCCAGGGAGAGTCTGTGCCGATGTTTCGCGTGACAACCAGCAACAGAGTGCGTAGGTTGTCTGGCGAAAGATCTACGTCGGGGGCATCCGGATTGTAAATCGCGCCCTCCTCGGTGTTGAAGACTTCCTGCAGGCGCCTACGAAGCGGATCGGCAGTGTAAAAACTCAGAAGTCGCTTATCCAGGCGAGGCTTCTCAAACATGTCGCGTCCGGAGTCCCGATAGAAGTCGATCAACTGCTGGACGGACATGCCACGGGCAAGACCCGCAGCGATGATTGCACCTGTGCTGGTGCCGGCAATGTAGTCGAAAAAATCGCAGAGACGGAATGCTTTTCCACGGCCGCGGACTGCGGCGAGCAATTGCTCGAGCTGGCTCAGAATTCCGAGCGAGATCAGGCCGCGGATGCCACCGCCATCGAGCGCAAGCATCTTTCGAGGTATGACCTCTTCATACCGGGAGCGCAGGTGGCCCCACCTTTCCGGATGGAGAAGTACAGGGCGAGTAGGCATTTGTTTTGGTAGGCATTGTGTCACACCGTCAAGAGGCCCACAAGAGGCTCGTTTGTCAGGCCTGATTGTCAGAACGCGGCTTCCGTGCGTCCAACCGCCTCCGAACGCTCGCTCGTGAGATAGGCTGTTCTCGCCAAAAGATAGCGAAGTGCCGGGCGCCGACGCCTGCAGTTTCGGCAGGCTACTTTCCGACCATGCGGTCCTCGACAGGCCAAGGCCGTGGATCGGAGCCACCGCGGTCTACGAGGCTCCGCTCCTAACCGCTCACCGTCGTTTTCTATTTGCAACAGCTCGGGAAAGCGATCCAGTGAACTTCCGATGTGGGATTTGTACGGAATCGTACAGCAATTCGAGCCGCGCATCACTGAGTGGGTTGGTTATTTACGGGTTCCGTCAAGACAAAAAAACAAAGGAATCGCCGGGGGGATTGACATTGTACCGGGAGTCATGAAGAATTCGCAGAATGCCGCCAGTGTTACGAACGGTCGATATTTTTGTCGGTCTCGCATTAGTGATGCTGCTGCTTAGCATGATCATCACGGTTATCACGCAAATTATTACGAATTTGCTCAATAGCCGTGGCAAACACCTGTTACAGGGGGTCGCCGACATACTGGAACAACTTGACCGCGGCATTACCCGCGAGATCGCCAAAGAGATTGCCGAGGCGGTATTAACGAATCCACTCGTCAGCAGCGCGAAAGGAAAACTGGGCAACGTTATCCATCGTGAGGAGTTAAGCAAGTTACTGCTAGATCTCGGCGCAGGCGACGGACCGAGCCAGCTTTCCGAGAAGGCGCGCACGACATTGCAAGTCGCATTGGTGAAAAACGGAATTTGCCAACCCGGAACGCCGGAGGAGATTCAACAGCAGATCCGGAAAAAGATTGCCGATATTCGTGCTTCGGCGTTGCAGTTGGAGAAGCTACATCCGGACCTTACGAATGCGGCACGCGCGCGGATGGCCATGCTTGATCAGGCCAGTAGCCAATTCCTGGCAAAGATCAATCTCTGGTTCGATCAGACGATGGATCGGGTATCGGAGCGATTCACAGCGCACACCCGATATGTCACTTTTTTTGCCGGATTGGCGGTTGCGTTAGGTTTAGAACTGGATACGGCCATGCTGGTCAGCCGTCTTTCGAGTGACGACAACTTACGGCAATCGCTGGTGGATATGGCAACGAAGGAGGCTGCGGGCGGCAGCGGTGCGCAAGGATCAAGCACCGCGGTTTCTCTCAACGCGATTGACCGGCAGAATCTGAAGGACCTGGTAACCAACAATGTCATCGGAATTCCGCAAAGTTGGACCGATTGGCGGGACCGTTGGACGCCGGATAACTTCCTGATGAAGGCGCTGGGCATCCTGCTCACGACGTTTCTGCTGAGCCTGGGGGCGCCGTTCTGGTACAACACCTTGCAAAATACCATTCGACTGCGGTCGGTACTGGCGACCAAAGACGATGACCAGCGGAAAAAACGCCAGGTGTCCGGGGCGACATCGATAGAAGGAAGAGGACAGGAATGAGCGACGCGTCCAGCACGATTACCAACTGGTTCGGAAATATCACGTCGCATCCGGCGGTGGTGGTGCAGGCGACGTCGGTTGACGACCTTGTGGCTGTCATGAAGAATCCGGACCGCTATCCGTCGCCGGTGCGGGCGGTCGGGTCGAACCACTCGACTTCGGCATGCGGAACGGCCGATGGCGGAACGCTGATCCAGATGTCGAAAGTGAACAACATTCTCAACATTGGCGCCGACAGCGTCACCGTGCAAGGCGGCGCGCTTTATATCGACATCGCCAAGCAGCTCCAGGATCATCAACTCCAGTTTTATGTGAATACGGAGATCGGGAGCCTCTCGGCGGGAAGCGCGGCGTGCTGCGGCACTAAGGACGCCTCGATGCCGGGAGAGTACGGCCAAGTTAACTCGTACATCACGCGCATAAAGATGGTGCTTCCTTCCGGAGCGCTGATGGAAGTGGACGAAAGTCAGCCGGACCTGATGCAGCACGTGCGGTCGAGCTATGGAACATTCGGAATCGTCTACGAAGTAACCTATCGCGTGCGGCCGCTACTGCCGCTGGCGGTGCATCACGAAACGTTCACGCTGGAGGATTTCACGGCACGGCTGCCGGAGCTGAAAGCGCGCGGGCAATCGATGATGTTTTACATGTTTCCGTTCGAGAACCTGATTACCGTCGAATTCCGGCACTACAATCCGAGTGCGACGGGCGAACCGAATCGGGTGGCGTGGCCGCTGCGAAATTACTTGTGGGCGACGGCCGGCCCGGCCTTCGCCGCGCAGGTGGAGCATGACATTGCGGACAAGACCATCCGCTACGGGGTGATCGATGGCTTCTGCGCCGTATGGCGGTTCAAGCTGGAGAATCTGATTTCGAGCGATTACACGCTGGCGCCAGATCAGATTATCCGGTATCCCACGGTGGCGGGCGATAGCAAGTACACCTTCAGCCTGTCTGCGTTTCCGGAGGCCAATTACACATCGGTGCTTTCCGACTACTTCGCGTTCAGCAAGCAGTATTACCAGCAACAGGGTTACCGCACGAACCTGTTGACAGTGGGTTATTGGATTGCACAGGATCAGAGTTCATTGCTGTCTTATTCGTACGATGGGCCGGTGATGACGATCGACCCGGTTTCGACGGGCAATCCGGGCTGGCCGGATTTTCTCGCAGCATATAACCAATTCTGTTCGGCGCATGGCGGGATACCGCTGTTCAACCAGACGGACGGCATCACGCCGGCGCAGGTTCGGCAAGCATTGGGAGATCGCTTAACGAAATTTGCGGCGACGCGGCGCATTTACGATCCCGGCGACCGCCTGCTGAACCCGTATTTCCGGCAGATGCTGGGAGAAGCGGAACTAGCCGGCGCAACCAAAGCGGGATCGTAACAGCAGAAAAGGAGGAGTCATGCTGGCAACACCTTGGGGGGAGCGCAAGAGCGCTTACGATGTCATCGTGATCGGGTCGGGCTACGGCGGCGCGATTTCGGCAGCGCGGTTGGCAATGGCCAATCTGAAGCAGAAGCCCATGATTTGCATTCTGGAACGCGGCAAAGAGTGGCAGCCGGGCCAGTATCCGGAAACGCCGGCGGACGTACTGAGCGCAACGAGGAGCGACCTGAATCCTCTCGGGCTATATGAACTACTGAACTACACCGACATTTCCGTGATCAAGGGATCGGGGTTGGGAGGGACCTCGCTGATCAACGCCAACGTGGCGATCGTACCCGATCGCGAGGTATTCGAGCAATCCCAGTGGCCCTCGGCGATTACCTACGATGCGTTGCAGCCGTACTATCAGCGCGCTTCGCAAGTGCTGAAGCCTAATCCGCATCCACGGGCGTTGCAACTGGCTAAGGTGCAGGCGCTCGAGCGCCGCGCAAAACAGTTAGGGACGGATGCGCAGGCTCTGAACATTGTCGTTAATTTCACCATTGACGGGCCGAATGCGGCGGGGGTGAATCAGAAGCCGTGTATCGATTGCGGGAACTGTGTGACGGGCTGCAATGTGGGAGCGAAGAATACGCTCTATATGAATTACCTGCCGATGGCGGCGAAGGCCAGAGTTACGATTCACACGCAAACCAAAGTGGAGTGGCTGGAAAAGCTGGTGTCAGGCGGTTGGCGGATCCACGGAAAGCACGTCAAAGATGACGGGAGCGGGGAGTCGTTCACGCTGGATGCGGGTGAAGTAATCCTTTCGGCGGGGTCGCTCAATTCCACGGAAATTCTGTTGCGCTCGGAAATGCACGGGTTGAGCGTATCCCCCGCTTTGGGAACAAAGTTTAGCGGCAACGGCGATTTCTTCGGACTGGCGTACAACGGCGCATGGCAAACGAATGTCCTCGGCTACACAGCAGCAGACCGGCCCGGGCCGCACGATTCGGCCGAGCCCGGACCGAACATCGTGGGCGTGGTGCGCTACACGGCGGGCCTGCCCGAATCGCAGCGGATTACGGTTGAAGATTTTTCGTTTCCTTCCGCGTACGTGCAAGCGAGCAAAGCACTGTTCGGGCTGATTCGCGGGGAAGACACGGTTACGGGAAACGAGAAAGCGCAGAGCGATCGGCTGGGGCGCGATCTTAATCCAGCCGATGCGCTGCACGATCCGGATGGCGCGATGAATCACACCATGCTGTACCTGGTCATGGGTCAGGATAATGCGCGCGGGACGATTCAGTTTGAAGCGCCGTGGACCGAGCCGGATGGGCGCATTCGCGTCTCATGGGACCAGGCCGGCCAACAGCAGATCTTCACGCGGATGAACGCGGAGCTACGGCGCCATGCGCGGGCGTTGGAGGCGAACTTCATTTCCAATCCCACGTGGAGCATTTTCAAGCTGAAGCACCTGGTGACGGCTCATCCGCTGGGCGGCTGTCCGATGGGCTCGGATTATCTCGAGGGGGCGGTGGATCCGTTCGGCCGTGTCTTTGCGGGGGATGGAAGCGTGCACCAAGGATTGTCGGTGGCGGATGGTTCGGTGATTCCGGGCGCGCTAGGTGTGAATCCACTGATCACCATTTCCGCGCTAACGGAGCGATTTGTCGAGCGGAAGATAGGGCAGCTGAATGGGGATGCGTATCCCGAGCCGGTTCGCGCCGTCAGCATGGCAACGATCGATCCGCTAGACGTGGTTACTTACAACGAAGGACAACTGGAGGCGTTGTTCCGCCGCTGCCCCACGCTGGGAATCGATACGCTGGTGAACCAGGGTGGAGCGCCGGCGATCGACTCTAACAAGCAGACGATTCGCAACGATACGGCCTGGAAAGGCTTCTTCCCGCGCGGGCACGTGCTGAACGCGATGTCGTCGGCCATCTTCACCGGATTTCGCAAGCAATTTCAGAAACAAGACGGCAAGTACGTGGGCGTAACGAGCGATACCGATGGACGGATCCATGCGCGCAATAGTTTGGAAGAGATCGAAGCCGGCCACAACACGGACACGCTCGAACCGGGGAGATATATCCTGCTGCGCTATCTCGATGCGCCGTGGCAGGGATTTTACGACGTGATCAAAGTCATCAACGAAGATCTGCTGCTCGGGCGAGTGTATCTCGGTCAATATCCGAACGGTATCCGGCAATTCACGTTTGCCATGTCGCGCAAGTACTCATTCGGCGATATGACGGTAGCGGATCACGCGAATTTGTATGCGTCGGCCGCCGTGCCCAGCGCGCAGGATCTGGACGGTGCGTGGCGGATGGATGTGATTTCGAATGCTAACCAAGCGGGCGGTCTTGCGTATCTGCAATTCCAGAATCTTCCGGACGGCCGTTTTGTAGCGCGTTACGAGCTGATGGGGCTGATGGAAGGTCTGCTCACACCAGCTCTTCTGAAGGATCATTTTCAACTCAACGATTTCACGACGTTCCATGATGAGATCCGCAAAGTAAACGGCGACCTCCTAATCGGAAAATATATGACAGCGTTGCCGGCAGTAATTAGCGGGCTGGTGAGCAACTCATCGCTGGGGTTATTTCGTATCGAAGCGGGTGGTCAGTTCGGCTTTTACTACTTGCTGACGCGAGCGACGAAAGCCGAGTTGCCGACGAATACGGTGCTCCGTCCATTTCTCGATGCGCAGCTGCCGGACGGAATCGGCATGACGTTCGCCGAAGAAATGGTGGGCTGGTTTTTCCCGGGCGCGAGCACACCGGAGCCGGGACGCAGCGGTGATCTCACAATAGCGACACGCATTCCAGCCTCGGGAACGCCGGCCGGTGCGGTGACCTGCCAATTCGACGTCCGCATGACGATAAGGGACATCAACGAATTCGTGGATGGATACGAGCACGAGGCGCAGATCAAAGGGACGATCCAGTTCGGGCAATTCGCGGGACAGACGCCGGCAGCATTCCAGATTGACGATGCGAATAGCATCTTCAATTATTTGCGAGTCAACCCGCAAACCGGTGAGGCCGAGATGCGGTACCACATCGAATTTGTGGGCAGTAACAGCCAGAGATTTGCGCTCGAAGGCGTGAAGTACATGCAAAAGGACTCGCAGACGGCGGCGATTCCCGACTTGGTGAACGACTACACCACGCTCTATACCCACATTTATCAGCTTTCGGCGGATGGAACCAAGGCGCAGATGGGCATCGGGTACATGAAATTCCGGACATTCGAGGATCTCGCGGCGGTGTCGAATCTGGCGGGTTTCCTCAACTCGTTCCAGGTCACGGGCACAAGCGACCCGGCGCTGCAGTTGCAGGCACGACTGCGGTTTATCGGGTTCACGGCGCAGTTTGTGCAACGGGAATACGATCCCCTCAGCTTTGGCGCCACCCAGAGTGAAGGCATGGCGATTTCCAAGAAGGCAAGCCGATGACGGCTCGCTAACAACGGTGTTTTGATCGCAACCGGTTCGCGTGATTATAGGAGGACAGATGAGCCCTGGACAATCCACAACGACGCCGAGCGGCGTCGGCCAAACGGTTGTACCGTACGGGACATTCCAAGAAGCTTTCGAAAAAGATCCCGGTCGACTGCACGATGCGGTTCAAGCCGCAACGGCAAAACTAGCAGGTGGAGATCCTGCCGCGCAACAGCGGATGATCGCAGCCTGGCACAACGCGATTGCTGAACTCGCCAAAAACGCGAAAAAGGTGCAGGCGATAGGAGATAAGGGCGCGGGCATCCTACATACACCACAAAACGACCTGGCAGCGCGATTCCAAACGATGCTGGCGAAGCGGGCGACGGCAGCGGGACAGGTGGGCACGCTCCAACCGGCGCAAACGGTGAACACGCCCGACGGAGTCAGCTTCGCGCCGGGCATATTGTTCGTGAAGTTTGACAATGCGGATATCGCGGGATGGTTGCAAGTGGCGCCGGAGCTGATTTTCAGCCCTCCCAAAGCTGCGTGGGTCGAACCTTCGCCGGTACCGGAAACGATCGCGGATGATGCACAGATTGCCGTCTTCGGCGATTGGGGGACCGGGCTATACGGCGCGCCTGCGATTTCGAAAACGATTGGGGGCCTGGACCGGTGCGACGTGGTGCTGCACGTGGGCGATACGTATTACTCCGGTGAGCAAAGCGAGATCCATGACCGGCTGGTGGGCGATTGGCCGAAACGCCCGGTGGGCACGCTGAATCGATCTCTGAATGGCAATCACGAGATGTACTCTGGCGGCCAGGGATATTTTCAGGCGCTTCGTGATTTTTTCCAACAGCCCGCGAGTTGCTTTGCGATGCAGAATGCGAAATGGCTTTTGGTCTGCTTGGATACCGCTTATGAGGATTTCGACCTGGATGAGAAACAGGTGGCGTGGCTGAAGTCGATTGTTCTAGCGGCGGGAACGCGGAAACTGATTCTGTTTTCGCATCATCAGCCGTTCTCACAACTCGACGATCAAGGGCCGAACCTGCAAGTCGCGCTGGCCGGCCTGTTGAACAAACAGAGGATTCACGCGTGGTACTGGGGTCACGAACACCGTCTGGCAATTTATGATCCGCATCCGCTCTGGGGATTCAAAGGACGATGCATCGGGCACGGCGGATTTCCGGCCTTTCGCGACGATCTTCCCGGCGCGAAAGGAAATATCTATCAGTGGATCACTCTGGCGCCGCAACCGCATGTGCCCAAGGCACGGCTGCTGGATGGACCGAACTTCTGGATCACGCTCGATCAGGAAGGCTTCAGCCCTCACGGCTACGTTTTCCTGCAATTCGAGGGCGACACGGTTTGGGAGATCTTCCGCACGCCGAATAACATCGGCTTGCTGAAGCAGCAACTGTGATGACTTACGCAGTTGCAGCGAGAACTGGGCGCGCTCCGCGCTCGAGCGTGAGCTTCGCAGTTTTGGCTCGGCCATAGGCCCTCGGAGGCGATCCGGCGGCGCGGAAGAGGCACACCATGCCCCAGGGCTGGTCGAAGCGGGTTTTGCTGGCTTTGACGACCGCAGCAAGATGTTTTTGGAGCGTGTCGCGCTTCTTTTTGAAATCGTCGTTCTGAAACAGGGCGCTGGGATCGGAGTCGGCGACGGATGTCCGGAGGTCCTGGACGAGCGCGCCTGTTGCGGCCATGGCTTCCGCCCAAGCAGTGATCACGAACACGTCACCGATGAGGTATTGCACTTTCGGATCGCTCGCGCTGATGCCAACTAGGGGTCCCAGATTCACATTTGCGCCGATTCGGAGGGCGGACGTCCAATGGGCGTCATCGACGATCTGCGCACGGAGATAATCGATGGCCTGATTCTGGGGATCGAGCAGCGATAGCATGGCGTGCCTGGCGATTTCCAGGTAATCCGATTTCGGGCGCACGGCGCCACGCGCATCGAAGAACATGGAAACGCAATCGGCATCTTCAAACGAGGTCCGTAAGATGCAGGTGGAAGGACCGCTATCGGCGGACTGCTGTGCCGGCTGATCGGCGGATGTGAGGAGGTTCAACGCGAGAAACCAGCTCAGGTACTCTCCCCAGGTTTGAGGATCGGTCTTCTGGTGTAATGCGAAATGCACCTGTTCGCAATTCAGCTCCGGCAAGGCGATGGCTTTTCCAGCGCGATAGCTACTGGTAACCATCACGGAGTCAAAAATCACTTTGCGCAATGCTTCATTACGAGCGAGCGGTTCCGTCAATGCGGATACACTGTTGCCGGTGACCGTTTCCTTGATGGTGACGTCACCGGTCACGCCGTCGGTCAAGATCTCGCTATGACGAATCAGCTCCGACAGAGTCAGGTAATTCAGGATGCCGAGCAGGTTGATTTTGAGCGTGCATCCGCGTGAGCGGGTTTGCGAGAAGAGGCTCGAGAGTAGTTTGATTCCGGCAGCCAACTGACCGCCCGGTTCTGCATTCGTTTCCATGGCTGTTAGCTGGGTGAGGTCGCCCCGCAAGGCACGTTGGATGGCTGCCTGTGCCACGGGAGTCAATCGACTGAGTTGGATCTCGTACTGAAACGCAGCCTGGCCGTCAGAAAGAGCGGACAGGATCACGTCGAGCGACACCTGGATGCTGTGATTCAAGCCGGACTTAATGGCACCGGCAAGAGTATCGAGTTCGGCTGGCTGCAAGTCAGAGAGGAGTTGCTTCTCTCCGGCGGGATCTTTGCTAATGGCGCCCAGGAGCGCGGTGACGAGGTCTTTGCTGCCGAGGTTTGCGGCGACTCCGCTGGATGCGGAAATATCCGTAGAGAGGGCGGTTCCCTTTTCCTGCAAAAAGCTCAGCTCGATTGTATCGCTGTCTTTGCGGCGAGCGCGCACCTGGTAGGATCCCGAGATTGTGAACTCGGTCGAAAGCCCCACGGTCGCGCCCGCCTGAACCGCGAGTGTTCCTAGGCCCAACGGGAGATCGACCGAAGCTAATGGGTTCGGCGAAACCGCGACGCTCATGCCACTGGAAATCTTCAGGCTGCCTTGCCCCGAAACGGCGGCAACATCACTGATGCCGAGCGAAGCGAGGTCGGATAGATCGGCCGGAATGGTATAAGACGACATCGTCTGGGCGAGAGCGTCGCCCAAAATGGGCTCACCCGCGCCCAGGGGAAAGGCTTTCGCGTATTCGAAGGTGATGCCAGTGGATTGATCGAATCCGAAGGTCAGATTTCCATCGGAGCCGCTCACGCCGAGATCGAGAGATCCCTGGAAGCCAGCCGAGAGGTAGCCGGTATGATCGGGAACCTTGACCGCCGAGAATAGACCTTCGGCCAGGCTGGTCCCGGGACTAGCGTTGACTCGAATGGTTGCCTCCGTTTCCGGCGTGATGTCGATCTCGGATTGGGTGTTTCCGAGTTGGAAATCGTGCGTGGTTTTGGCTTGAAACTGGATGGGCTTGGTGGCGGCCTGGCTCAATAAACGGTCCTTTCTTGCAAGGAAATCAGGAAAGACGGCAAGATGCAGAAGCTCGGTTTTCAGGTACTTGACTATGGAAGAGGGTTGGGAGAGGTCGAGATGGATGGTCTCGATGGGTTTATCGAGCTGATCGGTAATCGAGATGTCCGGCATAACGATCCTTTCGGGTTTCTTGCATCATAACCGCAAAATGATCCGGCGTAACCAAATATTCGCCGTCTATTTTGAGTTGCATTTTGCGCTTTAGTCCGGCGCAGGCTACTATCGTTGTCCGGCAGGTTTCGCCGAGCGGACTCGTGCGCTATAAAGCTTTCATATCGTACAGCCATGCCGCCGACGCCAAGCTGGCGCCCGCACTACGCTCGGCGCTCGGTCGCATTGGCACGCCGTGGTACAGGCGCAGTCCGTTTCGGATTTTTCTCGATCAGTCTAGCCTTTCGGCGAACCCAGCTCTCTGGGCGACGCTGGAAGCAGACCTGGCGCAGGCGGAATATCTTCTGCTGTTTGCGTCTATAAGCTCCGCGCACTCCGCGTGGGTGGAACGGGAGCTGGAGTGGTGGCTGACGCACCGGGGACCCGAGAAAATCATCATCTTGCTGACGGATGGGGAGATCGGGTGGCGCGGCGAAGACCACGATTTCGATTGGCAGCGCACAACGGCGCTGAGGGGGCGGCTGCGCGGACAGTTTCGGGAGGAACCGCTATGGGTGGACCTGCGATGGGCACGAAACGAAACTGGCTTCTCGTTGCGGGGGCGGCGCTTTCGCGATGCTGTTCTGCAGATCGCGCCGCCGCTGTATGGGAAATCCAGAGAAGATCTCGATGATGCGGATGCGCGGCAGTACCGGTCGGCTCGGCGTTTGGCGGCGATCGCCACCTTGGTATTGGTAGTGCTGGCTGCTGGAATCGCGATGGCCGGCAGGATAGCGCGCGAACAGCGCCGGATCGCCGATTGCCGCGAGTTGGCCGGTGAGGCGAATTCGTACCTGGACAAGGACCTCGATCTGGCTCTTTTGCTCGCGGTGGAAAGCTCCCGGCAACCCTGCATCGAAGGAGAGAGCGCTCTCCTGACTGCGCTCCAGCACCGGCCGCACCTTGCGGGTTTTCTCTCCGGCCATACTGATGTGGTTACCAGCCTTGCGTACAGCCCAGACGGGCGCGTGCTGGCATCGAGCAGTTGGGATCAAACCCTGCGGCTGTGGGACATGCAAAAGCGAGCGCCGGCCGGGCTGGTGATGAAGGGCATGTACGGGTTGTCATTCGCTCCCAACAGTGCGCTGCTCGCCTCGGCGGATGGGGCACGAGTGACGCTCTACCAGATGCCCGGAGGACATCCAGCCGGGGAGTTGCGCTTCGGCCGGGGAGTGGATGTAGACCGGGTCGTGTTTAGCCCGGACGGCAAGCTGCTGGCGACGAGCAACAGCCCGACAGGAATCGCTCCGGCCGCAGTATCCCTATGGGATGCTTCGACGAGGCAACCGGTGGGCGCGAAATTCCACGCACGGGTATTCGCCTTCAGCCCGGATGGTCACGTAATCGCTACCGAGGGCGAAGACGGAAAAACGGTTGTGTTGCACGACCTTCGGAGGCGCCGGCCGGTGCGCGCGCCGCTCGCGGGAAATAACGCGCCAGTGATCAGCATGGCTTTCAGCAAAGATGGGCAGAGAATCGCTGCCGGAGGCCTGGATGGTTCCATGGTTACCTGGAATCTCGAGGAGCGGAAGCCAATAGCCAAAACCCTCACGGGGCATCGTGCACGGGTGAATGCAGTTGCGTTCAGTCCCGACGGGAGCGTACTGGCTTCGGGGTCGGGAGATGGCAGCGTGATTCTTTGGGACACCCAAAGCTTGCAGCCGACCGGTTCGCCTTTAATTGAATCCGGCAAGCCGGTTTTTGATGTTGAATTTGCTCCCGACGGCCACACGCTCGTTTCCAATAGCGTGAATCGTGTGGTGATCTGGGATTTAGTCCGCGAATCCCCGTTGGCGCGCGAAATCCCAATCGAAAGCCAGCCGGATTCAGGCTTGAAGTTCAGTCCGGACGGAAAGACGCTGGCTTCGATCGACACATATGGCACGGTCGCATTGTCGGATGCGGAGACGGGGCGCACATTGCTCGATTCCATCGGATCGCGCGTGACCTCGGTGGGTTTTAGCCCGGATGGCGCCCGTTTTGCGACGGTGGGTTGGGACGGGCAACTCGCATTTTGGGATCGGGCCACGGGCGAATCCAAAGGCCGGGCTGAGACAACGAACTTCCGGCTGTTCAGTGTAGCGTTCAGTCCGGATGGCCGGACCGTAGCCGCCGGCGGCGATTCGGTTCTACTGCTCTGGGACACAGTTACGCGCCGCTGGATCATGCGGGCGACGAATCGGCAAAAGGACCGCATATGGAGTGTTGCATTTAGCCCCGACGGTAAACTGCTCGCCTCTGGAGGAAACGACAGCTTCGGGTTGTGGGACGCAAAAAGCGGATCAGCCCTGATTAATCCGACAAGGATGGATAGCGATGCTAGGTACGTGATGCCTACCGACGTTGCGTTTAGCCCCGATGGAAAGATGCTCGCCTACCGCCAGAGTGGGCGGGACATTGTGCTTTGGGATGTTGCCCGCAGGCGTCCGTTGGGGCGGTCGCTATCCGGGCAACGAGGCGTGATTACGGCTCTTGGGTTTAGCCTGGACGGAAGACTCCTGGCCACGGGAGCGAGCGACCGAACCGTTATGCTTTGGGAGGTTATCACGCGCCAGCCGCTCGGCATGATTGAGACGGGGTTCGAAGTACGCAGCCTGGCATTTCGGCCGAAGAAAAATACGCTCGCAGCTTTGGGAGATAAGCGGTTGCTGGTTTGGGATATGGATCCAGGTTCCTGGCGGCGTATAGCTTGCCAGATGGCGAATCGCAATCTTACGCATGAAGAGTGGGGCAAATTCTTCGGGTCCAAGGGCGAATATCGTGCCACTTGTTCCGTGAGAAATCTCACATCTGCCGAGTAAACGCTGAAAGTTCAATATCTAAATTGTTTCTTGCTTTTTGGCGATCTTGCGTTATAATTCGCTGCAATTGTCTGAGTTCGGAGGAAAGTATGAGCAAGCGGATTCTTTTTTGCTCAGACGGCACGTGGGACAATTCCGGCAAGAATTCAAACGTCTACAAGATCTACAAGGCGATGCAAGTAACCGCCGATCAAATCCCGTTTTACGACGACGGCGTTGGTTCTGACGGAACTCCACTTGACCGGCTGCTGGGCGGCGCATTCGGAACCGGCTTATTCCAGAAGGTCAAAGACGCATACGCGAAAATTGCGCATGTGTATGAGAAGGGCGATGAGATCTTTCTGTTTGGCTTCAGTCGGGGAGCATATACGGCGCGCAGCATTGCGGGGATGATCGCGATTTGCGGCCTGCCCACGGCCAATTTCACCAATCAGATGGTGGAAACGGCTTTTGAGGCTTACCGCGACACACCGAATCGCGCCAAGCTACTGGCCTCGCTGAATCAGTCGTGTTCGCTGTTCGACGCGCAGATCACAATGATCGGGGTATGGGATACGGTCGGGTCGCTGGGAATTCCTTCGATTGTTGGCGCTGTAGATCCGATTCGCTACGGGTTTCTCGATACGTCACTGCATCCCGATATCAAGCACGCCTATCATGCGATGGCGATCGATGAGCGACGGGCAGAGTTTCCGGCGACGCTCTGGACGTCGCAGCCCGCGGCGGGGCAAACGCTGGAACAAGTCTGGTTTACCGGCGTGCATTGCGATGTGGGCGGCAGTTATCCAAATGATCCGGATGGAACCGCGTTGTCGGATATCACGCTGGCCTGGATGATGAGCAAAGCGGCGGCTCTGGGGGCCGCGTTCGACCCGGCGGTACAAGCGAAGTACACGTTTCCGGTCGATGCCAAGCATGCGCTGGATGACAAGCACGAATCGTGGAGTCCTGTGTGGGCGTTTCCGAAGAGTCGGCCCATCCCGGCTGACTCCACCTTATCCAATAGCGTTGTGATTCGTTGCCAGCACGACGGCTCCTACCGCCCCCGAAATCTTAGCTTCTCGGACGCGGTGCAGGGCGAGGTAGCGGGAACTTACGCGCGCGCGGAAACCGTCGCGCAACCGCCGACACCAGAGAAACCGGCTGCGGCGGCAGCGGGAGAGTAGAAGACATGAATAACTTTTGGTTGGCGCGGTTACTAGTGTCCCTGTTGGCATGGCAACTCGCCGCTGCGGATGTCAATCCGGATGCCAAGCAGGAGGAAGCGCGGGAGCTAAAGGCCTGCGCCGAGATGGTTTTGGGCGGGCTGCGGAACATCGCGCCCACACGCGAGAAACGTTTCGAAGCCAAGGTAAGCGAGGCGGCGGCGATCTGCCGTGGCGGTCAGAGAGCCTTGCAGTTCCGGCTCACGCCATGGGTAGATTGGTCGAATTATTGGGGAACGGGTGATACGGCTTCCTTGCCTACCGGCTTCATCGACAAAAAAGGCCCAGCATTCCGTGGAGTTTCTGGTGCGCTGCTCGACTTGGAATACGAGCGCGTGGAGCTGATCAAGTTCAACCTTTTCGACAACAACGGCACTTGGCAAAACTATGTGACCGGGCTGAACGGCGTAGATGGAGGCGCGATCAAGGTTTGGCCGGAGATGCGTTTGCCCAAGGAGAATCCGAACTATGCGGCCGTGGGTGGGGATGACCAGCAGGTTTGTAAAGGGGATCTGATTCGCGCGCGGAGCGTCACCGGCATCTGCAACGACATTCTGAACCCGCGCATGGGGTCGACCGGCACTCCGTTTGCGCGGAACGTCGAGTTTGAAACGACTTTTCCGGATCAAGGTCAGACAATCCTGACCAAGAATCGTCATGGCGATCGGCTCGGATTACTAAAACCTGATCCTCAGGTGATCAGCCGGAAGCTATTTACGCGGATCCAATCGAATCCCGCGGCTTGCAACGGCGGTTTTGGTCTGCCCGACGATTCGCCCGAAGCCAATTGCGATTATCAGAAAGCTCCATTCTTCAACGTGATTGCCGCGTACTGGATTCAGTTCATGACGCATGACTGGTTCTCGCACATGGAGGATGGTCACAATGCGCCGGAGTACATGGAGGTCGGCTGCGAAACCGAGCTGATAGATAACACGGAAACTACGCTCACCGCCGACGAAATCGCGAAGCTCGGATGCCGGCCGGGTGACCGCGTGGACAAAGGATATGTGCTAGAGGATGGTGCTCCGGGAACATTCACGGCCGGGAACAAGGAATATCTAGCACGCGCGCCCAAAACATTTGCCAACAACAATACGGCGTGGTGGGATGCGTCACAGATTTACGGATACGACGAGACCTCGCAGCGGCGCGTGAAGCGCGATCCGAAAGATCGGGCCATGCTGCTGCTCGAGGCGAGGCCGGCCGGCGGGAATTACTTACCAGTGCTGCAAGAGGGCGACCCGATGCAGCCCCAGTGGGCCGGGCAGGAGTCCGTCGCGTTTCCTGATAATTGGACCATCGGTCTCAGCTTCCTACATAACCTGTTTGCCCGGGAGCACAATGCATTCGTCACGGAGTTTCGCAAGCAGGCGGCACTCAAACCGAATGACGATACCGGACTGCGCAATCCTTCGGATCCTAAGCGCGTGATCCGCAACAAGGATGTCACGCCTGGTGAGCTGTTCGAAGTCGCGCGCCTGGTAGTCGCGGCGGAGATTGCCAAAATCCACACAACGGAGTGGACACCGCAACTACTGTACAACGAGCCGCTCTATAAAGGCATGAACGCCAACTGGAACGGTCTGCTGGGCACGGGTGATCCGGACGTATCAAAGGCCCTCTCGAATCTGATCGTTCACGATTTCGGAAAGGCCAAAGACGCCAAGGGAGCGGGACAATGGTACTCGGTTTTCGCCTCAGGTCCTGGTATTTTCGGGTTAGGAAGCAAGATTCCGCATTACGACATTACGAAACCGTCCGATGTTAATGGTGGCGTGAACCACTTTGGATCTCCCTTCAACTTTCCAGAGGAGTTCATCACGGTTTACCGGCTACATGCTTTGGTGCCCGATCTGATTGAGTACCGGGAGCTGAGTAATCCGAATCAGATTACCCGGAAAGTTGCTGTGATCCACACGTTTGAAGGCAAGGCGACAAACGCGATGCGGTCGCGGGGCCTGGCTAACTGGGCTTTGAGTCTGGGACGCCAGCGGCTAGGGCTTTTGACCACGCATAACATTCCGCAGTTTATGCAGAATATCACTCTTCCGCGCCTTGATACGCCGACTAAGCAGATAGACATCGCCGCGCTCGATCTCATCCGTGACCGCGAGCATGGGGTGCCACGATTCAATGAGTTCCGGCGGCAATACGGACTTCGGCAGTTAACCAGCTATGACGACTTTATGGATAAGGCCATACCGCCTGATTCCGAGGCGCATAAACAGCAGGAGGATTACGTTCGTCAGGTTCGCGAGGTCTACGGAACGCATGTGTGTGATGCGTCTAAAGTGATCACAGACGCGCAAGTCAATGAAGATGGTTCCCCGATTAATGACTGCCTGGGGCACCCGAACGGGTCAACCGTCGATAACATCGAAGATGTCGACACGGTGGTCGGGTGGCTGTCGGAATTTACGAGACCGCATGGGTTCGCGATTTCCGAGACACAGTTCGTCGTATTTATTCTCAACGCTTCGCGCCGTTTATTCAGTGACCGCTTTTTTACGTCGAGTTTCAGGCCGGAGTTCTACACAAAGCTCGGGGTTGACTGGGTCAATCACAATGGTCCTGGCCCTGAGAGGATGGAGCAGGGTGCGCCTAACGGGCACAAGCAGCCTGTCTCTCCGCTCAAACGGATTTTGCTGCGCAATATTCCGGAGCTAGCGCCAGAACTGGCCACCGTGGTGAATGCATTCGATCCCTGGGCACGCGACCGCGGCGAATACTACAGCATTGAGTGGAAGCCACGACCCGGCGCCGAATCCGACCCCGCATTTCGTCAATAGCTTCAAACACTATGTCCGTTATCCGAGCCGGCCTCGTCGATAAGACCGCCAACTCGATCCTGAGCGAGAAATACGTTTGTATAAGTCCAGAGTTAGCCTGAATACTTGGGCATGCGCACGGGACGTCCCAAGAAACCGCTGGAAATCGCCGATGAAGAGCGAGAGAAGCTGCGGATCATAGTGCTTCGTCCGAAGTCGGCTCAGGCCATGGCGATGCGCGTCCAGATCGTGCTGTGTTGTGGCCAAGGGATGAGTAACTCAGAGGTTGCCCGGAGGCTGATAAATGGTGCGAGTTTTTCGCGTCGTCACTTGGTACGGCCGATGAAGGTTCGGCCTACGGCCCGCACGTACCGTCTAGGCCGCCGATCGCTGGCGGGCGGCAGAAATCACCGGCTGGGCTCACTGCTGGAGAACCGTTTTTATGCCGAACGCGGGATTCCGGCCTTCGCGTACGGGCCGGGTTTGCTCACGGTGTCGCACGGCCCGAATGAGTTTGTGCCCATCCAACGGATCGCTGAATGCGCCGAAATCTACGCCCTCACGGGGCTCGGGGTCCGTTGGATGGTGACGCCGCGCGCTACACTGGTTGTCGGATGAAGGCTCCCGCCTCGACAGTCCCGCCGCCCGCTACACGCCCCTTCACCACCATCAGCGGCGTTCCCGTCCACCCTCTTTACACTCCTGAGCAACTCGCCGATTTCGGTCCAGCGCGTGATTTGGGCGAGCCCGGCGGTTTTCCCTACACACGCGGGATTCACGAAACCATGTACCGCGGCAAGCTCTGGACCATGCGCCAGTTCTCGGGCTTTGCCACACCGGAGGAGACCAACCGCCGTTATCACTACCTGCTCGAGCAGGGACAGACCGGCTTGTCGGTAGCGTTCGACCTCCCGACACTGATGGGTTATGATGCCGATCACGCACTCTCGCAAGGCGAGGTCGGCAAGTGTGGCGTGTCCATCAGCTCGCTCGAGGACATGGAGACGCTCTTCCGCGGCATTCCGCTGGGCGACGTGACGGTTTCCATGACCATCAACTCGCCGGCGGCCGTGCTCTGGGCCATGTACCTGGCGGTGGCCGAGAAGCAGGGCGCTGACTGGGCCCGGTTGTCCGGCACCATCCAAAACGACATTCTGAAGGAATACATTGCGCAAAAGGAGTACATTTTCCCGCCGCGGCCCTCCATGCGGCTGGTGACGGATACCATCGAGTTCTCCGCCTGCCGCACGCCTCGCTTCAACCCCATCTCGATCAGCGGGTATCACATCCGCGAGGCCGGTTCGACCGCCGTGCAGGAGCTGGCGTTTACGCTGCGCGATGGTATTGAATATGCCGATTGGGCGCTCGAACGCGGCCTCACCGTCGATGAGTTTGCCCCTCGTCTGAGCTTTTTTTTCAACGCGCACAACGACTTCTTCGAGGAGATCGCCAAGTACCGGGCCGCGCGAAAGATGTGGGCCTATGTGATGCGCGACCGCTTCGGCGCCAAAGACGAACGCAGCATGAAGCTGCGCTTCCACGCCCAGACCGCCGGGTGCTCGCTTACGTGGCAGCAGCCGTACAACAACATCGTGCGCACCACCATTCAGGCGCTGGGCGCCGTACTTGGCGGCTGTCAATCGCTGCACACGAACTCGCTCGACGAGGCCTACGCGTTGCCCAGCGAGCACGCCGTCACCATCGCGCTGCGCACACAGCAGGTGATTGCCTATGAGTCAGGCGTCACGGCCGCTGCCGACCCGCTGGGCGGCAGCTACTTCCTGGAACGGCTGACGCTGGATACGGAAACCGCGGCGGGCGACTACATTCGCCGTATCGACGAAATGGGCGGCATGATTGCGGCCATCGAACAGAACTTTCCGCAAAGAGAAATTGCCAATGCCAGTTATGAGTATCAAAAGGCCGTAGAAGCCGGCGACAAGATCATCGTCGGCGTCAACGCATTTCAGTCGGATCATGAGGACGCCATCGAAATTCTCCAGATTGACCAGCTTGCCCAGGCGCACCAGGCTGGGAAACTGGCGGCTTTGCGCGCCACGCGCGATAATGGTCGTGTGAGGGCTTCGCTGGACGCCCTCCGGCGGGCTGCCGAAGGAACGGAAAATACCATGCCGTTTGTCCTGGATGCGGTCCGCGCTTATGCTACGCTGGGCGAGATTTGCGATGCCCTGCGGGAGGTCTTTGGCTCGTACCAGGAAACGAGCCTCGTCTGATTCATGTCGCCGCCCATCCGAGTGCTGGTGGCCAAACCGGGTCTTGACGGCCACGATCGTGGCGCGAAGATCATCGCGCGTGCCTTGCGCGATGCCGGCATGGAGGTCATCTACACCGGGTTGCGGCAGACGCCGGAGATGATTGTGAACGCGGCGCTCCAGGAGGATGTGCAGGTGATTGGCCTGTCCATTCTTTCGGGAGCGCACAACGCCATCGTGCCGCGCGTGATGGATCTGCTGCGGGAAAAAGAATTGACCAACGTGAAAGTGATCGTCGGCGGCATCATTCCGGACGAAGATGCCGCCGGCCTCAAGCGACAGGGTGTGGCTGCGGTATTCCAGCCCGGAGCCTCGCTTGAAGAGATCGTAGACTTCGTCCGCTCAAGCGTGCCGGCATAAGGCCTTACGGTTGAAAAAATGAGAAGACAGGAAATGGACGAAAAGTATAAGATCGCCGTATTCATCGACTTCGATAACATCGAGATCGGCGTCAAATCCACTCTACAGCGGGAATTCGATGTTGCCGCTGTGCTCGACGCGCTGAAAGAGCGCGGAGAAATCGTTACCAAGATTGCTTACGCGAATTGGGGCCGCCAGGACACTTTTACGCGCCAGCTCTCCGAGCACGCCGTGCAGATGGTGCAGCGTGACCCCTCGCCGCGCGGTGACAAGAACGGAGCCGATATCAATCTGGCGCTGGACGCGCTGGAGATGGCCTTCACCCACGACCACATCAACGCGTTCGCCATCGTGAGCGGCGACAGCGACTTCATTGCGCTGGTGAACAAGCTGAAACAATACGACAAGCGTGTATTCGTGGTAGGCGGACGTGCGTTCACGTCCACCATCTTGCAGAAGAATTGCCACGAGTTCATCAGCTACGAATCGCTGCTGATGGACACGCCGAAGCAGCGAAGCGGCGGGCCGCCCATCCAGGGTCAGACCCAGACGCAGAGTGCGCCTCCGCAACGGGGAGGGCAGAGGAGGCCGCCGCCGCTCGATCTCTCGCTGGCCATGCCGCTGGTGGACCGAGCGCTGCAAGTGCTGGAGCGCCGTGAAGTGCGGCCGCAGCTTGGGCTCCTCAAATCCACCATGCTGCAGCTCGATTCCACCTTCAGCGAGAAAGCCTACGGCGCCGGCTCGTTTACCGACTTCGTCGAAAAGCTGCAAAAGGCCGACTTGGTGAACGTGACCGGCGGCGAGGGCCGTTACATGATCATGCGCAAGGGTGAAATGGGGGTGGAGCAGGCCAGCGCCGCAAAACCCGAAGAGGCGCTGCCGGTGTTGCGCGACGTGCTCGAAACGCATCGCCTGGAGGTCGACAATGGAGCCCCCGCCGAAGAACTGGCCAACTGGGTCAAGGAGGAACAGCCGGAGTTCGATTGGAAGAAATTTGGATTCCAGGAATTCGGCGAGTTGCTCAATTTTGCCCAGGACAAAGGCGTGGTGCGCGTCGAACCGGTGGAGGAGAAGGGGCTGATGGTGTATCTCGGCGCTGAGTTTCATCCCCCCGCGGTTCCCGAGCCGCCACCGGCGGTGATCAGCGATGAGCAACCGACGGAAGAGCCGCAGCCGCTCATCATGGGCCAGCCTGCCTCGGAGCTGGCCAAAGCGTCCCGGCGGCCTCGCCGGAAAACGGCGGCCGCCGGCGCTGGGGGGGCCTCCCGCCGCCAGAGCCGCCCCCGAAAGCCGGGTGGAGGGCGCCGCCCGAGGCTGCCGCAGCCGGACGTGCAACCGGCCGAATAGCGTTCTTTTACATGACCCGCGGTAACGGTGGCTCCGTTACCTCTCGTCCAGCGCGTCGGAACTTCTTTGCCGCTCGTACGGCTTCTTGAGGTATTTGGCTGCTTCGTCTTGTGCGTTCTGAGTGTTGTCCCGCGTGCGCTGTGCGAGCTGATATTCGTTGACCGCGCGGTCGCGCTGCCCGGTGATGTCGAAGATCTTACCCAGGTTGATGTGCGACCAGACCTCCGTCCATTTGGGCTCCAGATCTCCGTTGAGCACTTCGCGGAACTCGTTGGCCGCCGATTGATAGTTGTTCTGCAGGAAAAACACCTCCGCAATGCGGTAGTGCGCCAGCGAGCTGTTCCTTTGCGTTTCGAGGGCCTTCTGATATTCCTTCAGGGCTTCCCCGAATTCGCTGATCTCGGCGAATTGCTCGCCTCGCCGGATGGATACGGCCACGCGCATGGCATTGGAGTAGCGCATCAAACGGTTGTTCGGGTCGATGAGCACGGTCTTCGGCTTTCCGAACGTATCCACCGAAAACTCCGAAGAAGTGCCCACCACCTCTACGCGCTTCTCTTCCGGGTTGCCCTCGGTCTCGATCTTCAGCTCAACGGGCATGCGGAAGGTGTCGAGGTCCTGCGCTACCTTCCCCATCACGCGGAAGCCCTTCTGCGTGCGGAAAATCGTATAATCCATTTTGAACTCAGGCGCGCCGCTGGATTCGATCCATTCGATAAAGAAATAGCCCAGGTTCTGCTGAGACACGGACTCCGCCGCTTTGCGAAAATCCTCGGTGGTCACGGATTTCCACGCGTGGTTCTTGACGTACTCCTTGATGCTTTCGAAGAATTTCGCGTCGCCCAGAACAAATCGCAGCATGTTCAGCACCGCGGCGCCTTTGGATCCCGTGAGCGCCCACAGTTCCGGCGAGTAATCCTCCAGCCGTGAGGCCTGGATGATGGGAACATTGTCGACGGTCAGTGCTTCCACGGCCACGTCGCGGAACTGGGTTTCGAGTGCGCCCGGGCCATTGGTGTGTTCGCTGTAGAGCAATTCCGAGTACGCGGCAAACCCGTTGCTGAGCCACAGATGATTGCGCGTTGCCGGCGAGAGCAGGACCTGCCACCATTGCCGCGAGATCTGGTTGGACATCAGCTTGGTTCCTACGTCGTGTCCGATGGCTCGCGAACTCAGAAAAATCACGCCCGGAGCGGCATAGCCGTTGGGCGCCCCATTTTCCGTTTCGACCAGTGTCAGATTGGCGTAAGGAGGCAAGCCGAACACGCCGGTGAAGTAGGTCATGATCTTGCCGGTTTCCTGGCCGTACACGTTGGCCATGGCTTGCTCACCGCCTCGGAAAAAAACAGTGGTCATCACGCCGGACTCGCTGACCTTCACGGGCTCACCACGCACCACCGCCAGGCTGCCGGGGAATGACGGTTCGTCAAAACGAAAACTGTAGACGATCTTGTCTCCGCTGGGGCGTGACGTTTCGAGCCCGCTGGCCACGACTTTATTGCCGGCCGCAACCGTGATATTCATCTCCGCCGAATAGCGGTCTGTGGTGTAACCGCTGATCGGGAACCAGCGTGCCGGGTACATCAGGTAGGCGTAATCGTTGTGAATGGCGGCGAACTTAATCGCGTAAACCGGCGAATCCTCATTGCCCGCCAAGCGGCCGTCATAATCGAACGTCACCGTCACCGGCTTGCCTTTCACCAGCGGCTGGTCGAAATTCAGCCGCACGGTAAAGTCCTGCTGCGACCGGGAGGCTGGAATCTGGCGCCCCCCGTCATCCACCACGCGCGAGACGTTGAGCGCATTATTCAGCTCGAACGTTGCCGTGGTTACGTTGTCATCAAGCGGAATGAAACGCACGGCGACCTTAGCGGCCAGCGTCTGCGTGTTCAGGTTAATTTCGGCGTTGATCACGTAGTGATCCACGTCGATGCGTGAGCGCCGCTCCTGCCCGGGCGCATTTGCCGCGCCGGCCACGAGCGCCAGCGCGATCCACAGATTACGATACATGTGCTGCATGTCCTTCCATTAATTCCTCGACCAGAACGGCGGCCTTGGCCATGGCATCTCCCTGTGCCGAGAGCCGTCCAGCTACCTCCTCCAAATCCTCGCGCATGCGTTGGCGTGCGCCCGCGTTTCCGAGCAGGTGTAGAGCCTCCGCGGCCAGGCGTTCTCCCGTCATTTCCGACTGCATCAACTCCGGCACTACGGCCCGTCCCGCCACCAGGTTCACCATGGAATAAAAGGGTACGCGAACCAGCAACCGCCCCGCCAGCCAGCTCGGCGCGGTCACTTTGTAAAAAGTGATCATGGGCACTCCCGCCAGCGCGGCTTCCACGGTGACAGTGCCGCTGGCAGCCAGGCACAGATCGGCGTGGGCGATCGCGTCCCAGGTTTCGCCCTCTATCGCCCGGATGGGCGCGCCCGCGATGCGATCCCGGAAAAAAGCAGCGCCTGTTGTTTCCGAAGCCGGTAACAAGAAATGAGTGACCTGTTGCCTGTAAATTCGCTCCACCGCATCCAGCAAAGCCGGCAAATGCCGCGCCGCTTCGCCTTTCCGGCTCCCAGGCAATACCGTAACTA
>Ga0335078_10000867_pt1 | contig 46104 bp, 35 predicted proteins | sample Lox_Sample_32_FD_206711 | JGI IMG/M metagenome (GOLD analysis project Ga0335078, IMG submission 206711) | Soil microbial communities from Loxahatchee National Wildlife Refuge, Florida, United States - Lox_Sample_3.2 | ecosystem: Environmental > Terrestrial > Soil > Wetlands | place: USA...
ATTCGATCGCGATGTCGCCTTCGGGATTTACGGCATCGCGCACCGTGAGGCCCATGAGATTGACGAGGCGCCGCGCGAGATCGTCGATACGCACGGGGCGGCCCATATCGAGCACGAACACGTCGCCCCCCTTGGCCATCGAGCCCGCTTGCAATACCAGCTGCGCAGCCTCCGGAATCGTCATGAAGTAGCGAATGACGTCGGGGTGCGTCACCGTCACCGGGCCGCCGCGGCGAATCTGCTCTTGAAAGAGCGGCACCACTGAGCCGGAAGAAGCGAGCACGTTGCCGAAGCGCACCATGCAGAAGCGTGTGTGGGAACTGCGCTCCTGCAGCGCTTGCAGCACCAGCTCCGCCAGGCGCTTGGTCGCACCCATGACATTCGCCGGGTTCACCGCCTTGTCGGTCGACACCAGAACGAAGGTCTCGACGCCCGTCTCGAGCGCCGCCTCCGCCGTGTACCAGGTACTGATGACGTTATTGTGGATACCCTCGACGACGTTGTATTCGACGATGGGCACGTGCTTGTAGGCCGCGGCGTGATACACGGTGTGTACGCCGAAGGTCGACAGTACTTCGCGTACGCGGTGCCGGTGATGCGCATTGCCGAGCAGCGGCACTATCTCGACCGACAACTGCTCGTGCGAGGTAATCTCCTCCAGCTCGCGCTCGATCGTATAGAGCGCGAGCTCCGACATCTCGAACAGTACCAGCCGGACCGGATTCAGGCGGATGATCTGTCGGCATAACTCCGAGCCGATCGAGCCGCCGGCTCCGGTGACCAGCACGCACTTGCCGGTGATGCACGAGCCGGACAGCCTCGGTTTCGGCGGCACCGGCTCGCGTCCGAGCAGATCGCTGACGTCCACGTCACGCAACTCGCTGAGCTGCGCCTTGCCGGAGATCAGGTCGGCAACATCCGGCAGTGACTGCACGTGCACACCGAGCGGTTCGAGCGTGGTCAGGATTTCCAGCCGCCGCCGCCGCGGTGCAGAGGGCATGGCCAACAGGATGCGGTTGATGCGTTTGTGACGTACCAACTCGCCAAGGTTCTCGGCTCCGTAGACCCGGATGCCGCTGACGTTGCTGCCCTGCAGCGATTTGCGGTCGTCGATGAAGGCTACCGGCACGAAGTCTGGCCCGCCCTGCAGAATCGAGCAGATCCGCGCACCCGCGTTCCCCGCACCATAGATGGCGACGCGCGCCGCTGATTTGCGCGTCCCCCCGGCGCGCAGAAAGAGATAGCGCGCAATGAAGCGACTGCCCGCCACGTAGGGCAGCGCCAGCGCCCAGTAGATACCAAAGGCCGAGAGCGGGATCTGGTGGCTTGCAATGAGGCGGTCGAACACTGCGAGAACCAACACCGAGAAGGTCACCCCAGCCGTGACGGTGACTGTGGCCCTCGGCCCCATAAAACGAATCACCGCACGATACAAGCCGAACACCGCGAAGAAGAACAGCGCCGAGCCCACCGCGACAAGGAAGTAGGCAAACGTGCGCTGGATGACCGGATCGAGGGTATCGAACTTTAGGGCCAGAGCGGCCCAGAGCGCGGTGGGAATGGCGATCGCGTCGGCGATCACCATGACGAGACGCTTGGTCGTACGCGGCAGCGCCAGAATGGCTTCGGCAACCGCAGCGGTCATCCCCTTGCCCGCGCGAGTTGCCTGCCGTTTTGTCATGAAACTCCTTGCGCGGTGCCTGGCCCGTTGGTCATTGCAGACCGGGCCAGCGTTGGACGTCGGATGAATTGTATGTCAATCGCGCGCGGCAAATCGATACCGTTTACACTACCTTACCCTCGCAAAGATTAACGAGCTTTCGCAGTTAGGGTTGACGCGCTGCAAGCAAAACAGCAATTCAGCCGTAGGCCGATGGCGACAGTCCTAGTTGCGACCCGCTGCCTCCGCGCGGCCCGCGCCGTAGATCAGGGCCAGCAGTACCAGCGGCAGCAGCGCAACCAGGGTCGCGAGCGCCGCGTGCCGCGGGTGGCGCACGGCAAACGCGGCGCATGGCAGGAGCCACAAGACATTCACCAACAGCACGCCCAGGGTCACACGCAGATGGCTCCCCCAGTACCGGGCCAGCTGCTGATAGGCGTGCGCGCGGTGCGCCTGGTAGACCCGCTCGCCACGTCGCAGGCGCCGCACCAGAGTCACCGTTGCATCTACGAAGAACACTCCTCCCAGAATCAGCCACACCCAGATCGCCACGGGGTTGGATCGTGCTGCCGCCAGTGCCAGCACCGCTATCGTATAGCCGAGATAGCCGCTGCCCACATCGCCCATGAATATGCGAGCCGGCGGCCAGTTCCAGACAAGAAATCCGAGGCTCGCCGCACCGAGCACGATGGCAGCGGAGCCGGCGGACGCGCCCGCGACCAGCAGTCCCCCACACCACGCGACGAAGGTCGCTTCGGAGGCCGCGATGCCGTCGATGCCATCCATGAAGTTGAAGAGATTGAGCACCCAGACGATGCCGAGAACCGCGAGCACCCGACCGGGCCAGCCGATCGCCACGATCTGCTCCCCCAGTTGCACCGGCGGCAGTCCCCCCAACCACAGGACGGCCCATATCGCGGCCGCCAGGTGAACGGCGAGCCGAACCCCTGCCGACAGGCGCCGACGGTCGTCCATGACACCGACCACGGCCACCGCAACTCCGCCTCCGACGAGGGCAACCAGGATGTCGCCCCGAATCGCCCCGTGCCAGGCCAATACCCCGAGCGCAACGCTCGTCGCCACCACGATCGCCACCCCGCCACCGCGCGGAGTGGGAGTCCGGTGTGAGCTACGCTCGTTGGGAACGTCGAGCACGCCGTGGCGCAGCGCAAAGCGCCGGATCAACCCGGTGATGACCGCCACCGCAAGCAGCACGCCCGCCGCACCGATTGCCAGCTCGAGACTCATCGGCCCCACTGCCTTGGGCGCCGTGCGATTGAGAAATGAGCGCTCAGGACTACTCCAGACCGGCCCTGATCGCTGCAATGCCGAGATACTCGTGAATCGCCAGCTCCGTATCGCGCAGTCCTCCCGCCCCCGGTAACAGGGCGCGCCACCGCGAGCCCCCCGTCCCGGACAGCACGCGCTGCCCGGTCGGAGCGGGTATCGGATTGGCTCCCGCCCGACGCATCAGCAGCACCGCGCGCGGCATGTGATAGGCGGAGGTCACGAGGAGAAAAGGTGCCGGGCCGAGCAACGCCTTGACGGCTCGGGCCTCCCCTGCGGTGTCGGTCGCCTGATCGCTCACGATGATGGACCCGGGTGCAACCCCGAGTGAACCGGCAAGCTGCGCGTAACCTTGCGCCGGCGCTACGTGACCCTGACGCGCGCCGCCGGACGCGACCAGACGGGCGCCCGGGAGGCTGCGTAACAGGCGCACTCCCTCGGTCACTCGCACGAGCCCAGCCTCATCGAGCGCAGCGGTGACCGGAATGCCATCACGCGGCGCGTAGCCGCTGCCGAGCACTACGACGTACGCGACCGGCGGCAACGGCGCGACCAGAGGAGGAAAACTGTCCTCCAGCGGCGCCAGCAGCATCTCACCCGTGAGCGGTGTCGATCCTAGGTACACGATGCCGGCGGCACACAGCAGCACAACGCGCGCCGCCCGCAGCCGTCTGGCGAGGCGCAGCACCAACGCCGCGAATGCCAGCAAACAGGCGATGGGAAGCGGCGCACTGACGACCCCTACAGCCTCCGGCAGCAGGGACATCATGCGCCTCGCAACAGACCCGCGTGCCCGCGCCCGGCGAGATACCAGCTCACCGTACGCTGCAGCCCCTCCTCCAGCGGCACCGGCGGGGACCAGGCCAGGGTGCGGCGCGTCTCAGTGATGTCCGCCTGGAGCGAACCACAGACCCGGCTCAAGTCGGCCGATCTACCCGTCAGCATGGCCGCCACACGCAGCATCGAGAGTGGTGCCCGGATCAGTCGAACGCGTCGTTGCATCGCGCGACCGATGAGCTGTATGAGCTCGGGCGTCGAGCGGTCGTCGCCGTCCGAGACCATCCACACCCGCCCAGACGCCTGCGGGTGCACCAGCAGTCGCTGCAGCAGGTCGCAGAGGTTCCAAATCCCGACCAGACTGCGGCGATTCCTGACTGCTCCGAAAGGAATCGGCTTCCCGCGGTCGACCCAGTCGAGCAGACGCCTGAAGTTTGCGCGCGCGCCGGGCCCATAGACGAGAGGCGCGCGCACGATGACGACCTGTAACCCGCTGTGCGCCGCACTTTCAACTACCCACTGCTCGCCGAGCCACTTGGAAGTCGCGTAGACACCCTGCGGGCGTGGCACGTCCGTGGGTGAGAAGCCGTCACCCACAGATGTCTCACCGTTGACCTTGATCGTGCTCACGTAGAGGAGGCGACGCACACCGGCGCGTGCGGCAGACTCGGCAAGGCGCCGGCTGCCCCTTGCGTTGGTCTCCAGGTACACGTCTGCGTCGGCCGCAGTTGCCGTGACCTCGTGCGCACGGGCTGCCGCGTGCACCACCAGCTCGATACCCTCGAGCGCCGCGGCCCAGTCGGTCGCAGCCCCGATGTCACCGACCACGATACTCTCGGTTGCACCGGCGGGCGTCGGACCTGCGCGCCTCAGTGCGGCGCGTACCTCGTAGCGGCCGGCCGCAGCAAGCGCCTCACAGAGTGCGCCCCCGACCAGTCCCGTGGCGCCGGTAACCAGCACTCGGCTCACCGTGCCTCCGTGCGCACGCCGCCGAGGCTCAGTACGTCATCCGCCATCGCGCGGGCGATCGCCGCGCGTGCGTAGCGGGCCACGAACTGCGGCCGCGGGCAGTCGCCGCGCTCCAGTGCGTCGAAACCGCGAACCGCCGCTGCTACGTCCCCGGGGGCGAACACCGCCGCATTCACCACCTCCTCGCGCAGGAAGCGCGCCGCATAGCCCGCGACGCCCGCGAGTATGGGCTTGCCCAGCGCGGCGTACTCAAACACCTTCGAGGGCAGCACTTTCTCGAAGGCATGGTGCGCCCCAAGATGCAGAAACAGGACATCCGCGGCCTGGTAGGCCTCGAGCAGCACGGAGCGCGGCACCGGGGCACGCAGCTCTACGTTGTCGGCACCACCCAGTGCGCGCTCGAGCGCCGCGCGCCGGCCGCCATCGCCTATCACGACGAACCGCGCCCGGCCCCTGAGGGCGGCGGCAAGCCCCGGCAGCACCTCATGCAGCCCCTGCCCTTCGCCGATGTTGCCGGCGTACAGGACCAGGGCTTGCGCTGCGCTCCGTCCCGGGGTCGTTGTCACGGGGGCCGCCGCCACGAACTCCTCGTCCACACCGTTGGTGAACCAGGCGACCGGGCGATCGCCGTAACGGCGGCGGAAGTAGTCCTCGAACCCGCGGGATACGAGATTGACGCGGTCGGCGCGCCGCATCGTCCACGCCTCGATGCGCGAAAAGATCTGGCTTGCGGGCCAGGCGAGCGGCACCGGCAGCACCTCGGAGATCGTGTCGGCGAACAGGTCGCGGATATCCAGATACAGCCGCGCATCGCTGCGCCGCGCGATCGCGGCACCGAGCGCTGCCGACATGAGCCGCGACGAGGTCGCCAGCACGACATCGTAGCGACGGCCCGCAGTATGGCGGCGCGCTTCGCGAGCGAAGGTGAGGAACGCACGCGCCTGGCCGAGCATGTCGCTGCGGTGGGTCCGCAGACCGATGCGCCTGACTTCGAGCCCCGCGCTCACCTCGAGCGCCGGCGCCTCGGCGACAAAGGTCTGGTAGCGGTTGGGGAGCGTCGTCACCACATCGATCTGCGTCCCGGGCGGCGCCCGCTCGCGTAGCGCTGCGACCAGCGCGCCGGCGCGGAACGAGCCGGCGCACAGGTCCGGCGGATAGTAGAAGCTGACGAGCAGTATTCTCACGACCAGCTCAGCTCTGCCGCGAGCGCCCCCTGGGCGAAGCGCGCGCTGATGACGGTGCTCGCAAGCGACACGCCAAACTGTGGGTGCCAGCTTGCCGGCTGCACGCTGACCACGGCAGCCCCCCGGAACGCCAGTCGCGCGATCTCATTCCCATCTGAGGCGAGGGATACATAACCCGCGTCGACGCGCGCCGAGATCTCCGGGTGCAGGTGATATCGCGCCTCCGCCCCGCAGTAGCGGCCGCTGACGCGGTCCTCCACCCGCAGAAAGTTTGCGCCCAATACCCAACGGCGCGTGTGGGTGTTGTGTCCCGGCAGGCGCGCGTAGCCATCGTGGCGGCCTTCCACTGTCGCGGTCGTGTCGAATGTGGCCATGGACAGGTGGGCGTGTGCGCGACGCGCTACGCGGAAACCGCCCCAGACCTCGCTCGAGTCCTGGCCGTCGACCACCACCGTATTGTGAGCCGCGGTTCCGCGCTGCCGGCGCCGCTCAGGTCCTGTGCCGTACTCAGAGACGCCCGAGTTCACGAACACCCGCCTGCCGGCAAGGCTCAGCTCGAAGCTGAGAGTATCGGCGTGCGCGTGCGCCGGCAGGTAGGCCGGCCCCACCTCGGCGCAGTCACTGATGAGCTGGGCGGCGCCGCTCCGCGCCCGGACGTAACCGCTCGCCTCGAGCAGGATGAGCGGCGCATCGCACGCGGCGGGCGGCCCGAGCGCGAGCCGCCCGGCATAGGCTTCGAGCTCGGACGCGTTACCGGCGATGCCGAACGCACAGTCGTTGAAGAAGGCGATCTCACCGTCCGGGTGACTCATGACGAGCAGCCAGCGCCGCATGCGCATGACATGTCCGTACCAGTCAGCCGGGACCTCGCGCCGATGGGCCCGCAGCAGATTGATCAGGTCGAGCAGATCCTCGAGCACCAGCGCGTGGTACATCACGCTGAGCTCGAAATGCCCGCCGTCGGCGAGCAGTTGCTCATCGAGCTGCCGTGCAAGAATACGCAGCCCGCGGCGGTACCACTGCTCCGCCTCAGGGCCCTCGAAGTAGAGTCCGGCGTGAACGAGCGCCTTGGCATTGGCGAGCAGATGATTGCCGAGCAAGTGGTACTCGAGGCAACCGGCCAGCCAGCGGGCCTGCACGGTCAGGCTCGCGTGGCAGGCCGCCGGCAGCGCATTGCCGCGCGCTGTCCACTTCACCCAGTTCACCAGCCGCCGGGAGAGCGGATACGGATCCCAGCCGTCCCCCTGCCCCGGGGGGTTCTCTGCAACCCAGCGCTCGAGCAGTTGCCGATGCCAGGCGGCCCGGGCCTCGGCATGCGTGGCGTTGAGGTCATCGAAGTAGTGCAGGTGATAGCGCCAGAGATGCGTCATGCCCTGCGGCTGCCAGTCGGCGGCGGTGGCGCAGCGGCGCTCCACAGTCAGAAGACGGAACGTGTCAGGGGCAATGAGCGCGGCATCTCTCTCCAGGGGCCGCTGATAGGGCGCGCGGGGCGCGCGGCGCGCCGACGCCGGCCGCAGATCCGCACGCGGTCGCTGCATCCGGCGCCATATCCTGGCGGCAATCTGAATGGGTCGCAGATGGCGGAGGGTGTGAAAATAGAGCGCCGGCGTCGTCAACTCGGTCCCGCCTCGCCGAGAGCGATCACCACCCGGCTGACCTCGATGAGCTCTGCGAAGGGAATCGGCGACTCGCCACCGCTGCGCACGGCGTCGAGAAACGCCGCCACCAGTGCCCGCTGACCCTTGTCCTGCCGCCACCAGCGCGCGCCACTGAGCTCCTTCCACCCGAACCCTCGCAGGCGCAGAAAGTTATCGAGCTGTAACACCCGGCCGCCACAGAACACTTCGATGCGCTCCTTGGGGAAAGCGCGATGGCCGCTCGCCAGATAATGGATGGTCCCTGCCGAGCCGTCGGCGAAGCGCAGCGCGAGCGTCGCGCTGTCGTCCGCCGCCGCGACCTCCGCGGTCGGTGCGTCGCGATGCGCTGCGACGATCGGCTGGCCGGCCAGATAGCGCAGCAGGTCGACGAAGTGGCAAGCCTCCCCGATGATGCGCCCGCCGCCGATGCGCGGATCACGCGTCCAGTGATCCGCAGCGACCGCACCGGCGTTCACCGTGACGATGAATGTCTTGGCCGTGCGCACGCCGCTGAGCAGCGCCTTCATGCGCTGCACCGCGGGTGCAAAGCGGCGGTTGAAGCCGACAGTGAGCAGCGGCCCCCCTGCGGCGGCAGCCGCCGCCCACGCATCTGCCACCGCATCGACCTCCGACGGGTTGAGCGCGAGCGGTTTCTCCACGAACACGTGCTTGCCGGCTGCGAGTGCGCGTGCCGCGAGACTCGCATGACTGTCGTGCCGCGTGGCGATGACGACCGCATCGATCTCCCTGTCCGAGAACAGGGCCTCGACGTCGGTCGTGGGTCGCGCGAAGCCGAACTTGCGCGCACAGTGTGCGGCCGTGACGCCGCCGCTGCTGGCAACCGCCCACAGGCGCGCGCCGCCCGCCGCGAACGCCGGCGCCAGCACGCGGCTGGCATAGTTGCCGGCGCCGATGAAGGCGACGGCGGGCGAGTCGGTGGAACGCGCCGGGCGCCCCCCGGCCGCGACCGCCGTCGTGACCGGGCGGGGCGGCGGGCTGCCATGCGGCGGCGACGGATACTCCAGCAGCATACCGATGCAGAGCTCGGTGGGGCTCAGGAGCAGCTCGTAGGCCGCGGGTGCCGCATCGAAGGCGAAGCGGTGCGAAATCAGCGGCTGCACGTCCAGGCGGTGTGAGCGCAGCATCTCGAGAACCGCCTCAAAGTTGCGCTGCTCGGTCCAGCGCACGAAGCCCGGCGGATAGTCGTGGCCCTGCTCCTCGTACGCGCGGTCGTAGCGGCCGGGCCCATAGGAGCAGGATACCTGCAAGGACAGCTCCTTCTCGTAGAAGTCGGCGCGCTCGAGCGTGAGTCCCGCAACGCCAACCAGCACGATGCGCCCGCGCTTGCGACACATGCGCGCCGCCTGGCGCACCGGCTCGTTGCTGTCGGTCGCCGCAGTGATCAGCACGCCGTCGACTCCGAGTCCGTGCGAGAAAGCCTCGGCGACCGCCGGCACCTCCTCGCCGCGCTCGCTTGCCACCACGTCCGCCCCGAACCGGCGCGCCAGCTCGCGTTTGCGTGCATCCGGGTCAATGCCGAGGACCCTGCAGCCGTTGGCGCGCAGCAACTGCACGGCCAGCAGCCCGATGAGTCCCAGGCCTATTACCGCGAAGCTCTCACCGAGAGTCGGCACCGCGAGGCGCACACCCTGAAGTGCGATCGCGCCGACCACCGCGAAGGTCGCCTCGTCGTCGGCGACCTCCGCGGGAATGTGCGCACACAGGTTGCGCGGCACGGCCACCCATTCCGCATGCGGGCCGTTGGACACGACCCGGTCACCGGGAACGAAGCCGCGCGCGTCTGCGCCCACGGAGCCCACGACGCCTACGTTGCAGTAGCCGAGCGCAAGCGGCTGATCGAGCCGGCTGCGTACCGCCTCGAGCGCCGCCGGCAGTCCGTCGGCCTGGATCTTGTCGAGCGCCTGTCGCACCTTGTCTGGCTGCTGCCGCGCCTTCGCCAGCCAGCCCGCGCGGCCGAACTCGACCAGCATGCGCTCGGTGCCCGCGGAGAGCAGCGATCGCGTCGTGCGGATGAGCAGCCCGCCACGGGGAACTGCCGGCGCGGGAACCTCCGTGAGACTGGTGCTGCCGTCGTTCAGCGATTGCAGGATCTGACGCATCAAGCGCTCCCGTGTGCGCGTGCACCGCGCATGAGCACACTCCGATCGGTGTGGCTCACTTGACGGCTTCGATCAGCAGGAAGAGCCCCTGGCCCGGGGCGAGGCGGCGCAACACGGCGCGCGGCCACACCTGCCGCGCGATGCTGAGCAGCGTCCCGCGGTGACGCTGGCCGGCGGCCGACTCGAGCAGATCGCCGTGCGTCAGGACCACCTGGGTACGCACCGTCGAGAAGCGCGCAAACATGCGCTTCGCCACCGGTACGCTGTAGGCCTTGGTGCCCGGGCTCTCGAGGTAGTTGGCATAGACCTCGGTCAGAGTCATCCATGGCCGCAGCCGCGCGAGCGCGTAGCGCGCCCACAGCATGTAACCGACCAGACTCCACTTGTGGTAGATCATGACACGCGCGGTTCCACCCGGCCGCAGCACGCGGCGAATCTCCTCCACCGCGCGCGGTGTGTTGGGAGTGTGATGGATGACGCCCCAGGAGTACACCAGGTCGAACTCGCCGTCGCCGAATGCGAGATTCTCCGCGTCGCCGACCGACAGCTCGGACTGCAGGCCGAACAGCCCGAGCCTGTGACGTGTCAGACCAACCGCGCGCTCGGTGAGATCGATACCGCTGAGGTGCGCACCCGCGAGCGCGAAGGCCTGGTGGTCGGCTCCCAGGCCGACGCCGATCTCCAGCACGCGCTTACCGCGCCACGCGGCGAAGTCGGCGAACTGTTCGATGTACGGCTCGAGCTGGTAGCGCTGCCTGGCCTGCTCGAGGTAGTCGCGCGTGCCGAGCCCCTGCAGATACAGCTGCTCGCCGCAGGCAGCCTGCTGCCAGAACTCGCGCACCGCGCCCTTGTCGGCTGCTCGCGTCACCACGCAGCGGGTCGCGTGCCGGGGTCCATCAGGCGCTGACGAAGCGTCGGCACCAGAGCTCCAGGCTCATGAGAGCGAATATCGTATAGGCGCCATCCACCCGTCCGGCGCGGTCGTCCTCCAGCAGGCGCTGCACGGCGACGGGGTCGAAGATGCCGCGCCGCCTCAAGGTGCTCGGGCTCAGAGTCTCTTCCACCAGCGGCCGCAGCTCCTGCCGGAGCCAGCGTCGCAGCGGCGCGCCGAAGCCCGTCTTCGGGCGGTAAATGACCTGCCGCGGCAGGTACGGCTCCATCGCGCGCTTGAACAGAGGCTTACCCACGCGGCCACTCTGCTTGTACTGGGCGGGCAGCCGGGTACTGAAGCGCACCAGATCGACGTCCAGTATCGGCACGCGCACCTCGACACCGACCGCCATCCCGGCGCGATCGGTGTAATTGAGATTGTGGTCCGCCAGAAAATGCTTCATCTCGAGATACAGGAGACGCTGCAGCCGTTCGGGCTCGCGCGGAATGCGCGCCAGGCTTTCGAGTAGCGGCGCCGCTGTGTCTGCATCGCGCACCCGGGACGCGAACTCGGCCGAGTACAGGCCGCGGCGCAGCCGCTCGGTGCTCCACCAGAAGTAGGAGACCAGCCGCCGGTCGGGCTCCTCGCCGGCATACGCCAGCAGCTTCGTGAGCCGGCGCAGCGCGTGGCTCGACTGCCCCCGGTGCTGGCCGCTCGCAGAATCTGACGCCACTCGCTGCAACGCGCGCCGTAGGCGCTGCGGCATCCAGGTCCACAGGCGCTCGACCGTCGGCGCGAAATGGCGGCGATAGCCGCCGAAGAGATCATCGCCGCCGGCGCCCGACAGCAGCACCGGAATCCCCATCTGTCGCGCGCGTTCGGCGATCAGCAACGCGTTGATCGGTGCCGGATCGGCCTGGGGCTCGTCGAGCAGCTCCACCATGCGCGGTAGGCGCAGAATCTCCGATGGCTGCATCGCCACCTCGACCAGATCGACGCCGAGATGGCGGGCCACCCGTCGGGCGTAAGGAAGGTCCGCGGGACTTCCCTCCAGGTCCAGATCGTCCGGAAAGGCGATGGTGAAGCAGGTGATGGGCCGCTGCGGCCACGCCCGGCGCATCATGGCGACCACAGCACTGGAGTCGAGCCCCCCGGAGAGGAATGCGCCGACCGGCACGTCGCTCACGAGCTGCCGACGTACCGCCGTCTCGAGGTGTGCAGCTAACTCGTGCGCGCTCTCGACGACGCCGCTAGTGGTGCGCACCCCATCGAACGGAAGCTCGTAGTAGCGCCATTCGCGCTGCACCCGCGCGCCATGGACCAGCAGCGCACAACCAGGCTCCAGCTTGCGCACCGACGCGAGCACGGTACGCGGCGCCGGGGTCCACAGATACGCGAGCGTCTGGTGCAGCGCCACCGGGTCTATCTCGCGCGACAGCTCCGGATCGCACAGCAGCGCCTTGATCTCCGAGCCAAATAAGAATCCGCGCGGTGTGTGCGCGTAGTAAAGAGGCTTGACCCCGAGCTGGTCGCGCGCAATGAACAGCGACCCCTGCGGCACGCCTGCGGGTCTGCCTGCCGACCGCGCGTCGTGAATTGCGAAGGCAAAGATGCCGTTCAATCGGTCGAGCATTGCCAGGCCGGCGCGCTCGTAGAGGTGCAGCAGCACTTCCGAATCCGTCTCGCTGGCGAAGCGATGTCCGGCCGCCGCGAGCTCTGCGCGCAGCTCGCGGTAGTTGTAGATCTCGCCGTTGAATGTCAGCGTCAGCCCGCTGTGCATACCGCCGCCGGCGTCGGGCTGTACGCTCATGGGCTGACGCCCGGCCGACGACAGGTCGATGATGGCCAGGCGCCTGTGGCCGAGCCCCGTCGCTGACTGATCCGGGTCCGTGAGAATCACGCTGCCCTCCCCGTCCGGGCCCCGGTGGGCAACCGCGGCAGTCATGTGGTGCAGCAAATCAACGGAGAACCGACCCTGGAAACCGACTATGCCGCACATCTCAGGCGGTACCCTCGTCACCACGCGGCGGCTTGAGGAGTGACAGCACTCCTGCGATGAACACCTCGTTGGAGAACGCGCTCTCCACCCGGGCTCGCGCAGCCTGCCCAAAACGCAGACGAGCGTTGCGATCGCGCACGAGACGCTCGAGCGCGTCCGCCAGCGCCGCCGGATTGCGTGCCGGTACCAGCAAGCCGCACACCTCGTGCTGCACCAGGTCGGGCGTGCCGCCGACATCCGAAGCGACGATTGGCAGGCCACAGGCCATCGCCTCCAGCACCGCCACCGGGAGTCCTTCGGCCCAGGACGGCAGCGTGAATATATCCGCGTCGTGATACGCCTCGAGAATCTCCCGGCGCGAGTGAAGCGGGCCGACGAGTTGGACCACCTCACCCAGCCCCACGGCAGCAACCCTGCTGCGCAACGCCGGCTCGTTGCCATGAAACGGTCCCACCAGCCTGAGACGGAACCCGGCGCCCCGCTCGCTGAGAATTCTCGCCGCGTCAACCAGGTCAAAGACGCCCTTCTCGGGAATGAGCCAACCGACGAACAAGACGGTGGCAGGTCCGGAATGCTCACGTCCGGACGGCGTGAACTCATGGCAGTCGACGCCGTTGGGAAGCACGATGTAATTGCCGCCCGGTCCAATGCCGCTGTAGAAGCGCCGCCAGCTCTCCGTCTGCACGATGACCAAGTCAAACCGTTCGAGCAGCCAGCGAACCAGCCTGCGAATCGGTGCGCGGAGCCCCTGATAGAACTCCGGAAATGTTCCCGCGACCATCATGACGATCATCGGCACGCCTCGGCGGTGGGCCAACAGAAGCCACATGCCCTTCTCCCAGAACGAGCCGTGCGCTGAGCAAAAAACCAACGCACATTTTGGGCGCTGTCGCAGCCGTCGGTTCAATTCGAACAACAGCCTCGCCGGACGCATCAGCCGTCCAAGCCCGCTCTCGTCCGCTGCCTTGCTGGTATCGAGAAACTGAATCCCCTGCCGAACGCCGGGGAACTCCGCGAGCTTTGCGACTATCGTGGCTATTCCCCCGACCGGCGGAGGCAGCGGTCCGACGATCAGTGGCCGCTCTTCAGGGCGCACGTGAATTGCTGCGCACGAGCTCCGTCACCGCTTCCGCCAGGGTCTTGCGCGGTACCCAGCCAAGCAGGTTGCGCGCTCGGCCGATGTCGCCACTTTGCCAGGTGACGCCGACGGATCGCCCGGTCCCGGGCGCAACCTCGCGAATCTCACCGCGGTGTCCGGCGGCGTCCAGGATCCGGCGCACCAGCTCGCGCACCATCACCGCCTCTCCCGACGCGACATTGATGATCGCGCCGTTCTCGATCGACGGCACTTCGATCGCGCGGACGATCGCGGCGACGACGTCATCCACGTGAACGAAGTCGCGGTACACGTCGATGCGGCCCAGCTCGACCGGGTCCTCGGGCCTGAGCGCCGGATCCCGCAGGATGCGCATAAGGTTCGGAATGATCGTACCCGGCGCCATGTCGACGCCAATGAGGTTGAATACCCGTAGCGCGATGCACTCGAGGCCCAGACCGGGACCATGGCACACCGACAGCAGAGTCGATGCGAGCTTACTGACTGCATATGCCCCGCGCGGCATCGGCGGAGTGTCCTCACGCAGCAGCAGCGGCGGCTCCACGGCCTGCCCGTACTCGGCCGCGGATCCGAGTTGAATCAGACGGCTGCCCGGCGCCGCCCGCGCGACTGCCGCCAGCAGGTTCGCGGTAACGACGGCGTGCGCTTCCACGCACTCACGCACCTCCGTCGACGTAGTACCGGCGCAGTTGACAACCGCATCCGGCCGGAAATCCCTCAACATCGGGATGAGCGCCTCGGAAGGCTTGGCCAGATCGAGCGGTTGTGCAGCGCCCGAGCCGCCGGCGCGTCGTGACAGGGGCAGCACACTGACTCCCATCCCGAGCAGGCGTCGACACAGACGGGACCCGATGTATCCCTGTCCTCCGGCCACCACCACTCTCATGGCGCGTCCCCGGAAAGGCTCGGTCACTCGGAATCTTTCGACAAGCGCTTGATCTCGCCCGGGATGTCACCGATGAACGTGTTGCCCAGGCCCGAGAACACCGAGCCCAACTGGAGCCGGTACCCCTCGCGCAGCGTGGTGCGGCCATGCACCCCGCGCGTGTCCGCGATTATGACGTCCCCGGCCTTGCCGGTGACCTGCTTCTCATACGCGCAAAGATTGCCGAAGTCGTTCGCCAGGTGTGCAAGCTCGCTGCGGCTGAAGTGCGCGTAGAAAGCCCGGTATTTCTTGTTGTATTTGGAAAACTCCAGGACGTCGCGCAGGATGCGCCAGTCATCAATGACCTGAGTCCTCTCGCAATAGACCAGTGGCCCATTGCGCGGACCCACATCGTTGAGCAGCAGCCAGACCTTCACGATTCGGAAAGGCGAATCCGAGTGATAGCTGGTGTTCGGTTCGTACCAGTCCACCTTGTTCTTATACTCGACGTAGATGCTCGACTCATTCGTGTTGCCGCCGAAGAAACTGCCCACGATGTCGACGATCGTCCCGTTATGAAGGAAGCCCAGCAGCTCGGGATGACTGAGCTGGGCATCCCACAGCCTGACGACTCCGCTCACGAGCTCAAAGTTGGTCTTTCGTCCCCGGTAGGTTTCCTGAATGTTCCTCATCGAGACGACTCCGTGAGTACTCACCAGCTCATCGCATCGCTGCGATGCACCCTCCATGACCGGTTTCAGCTCGTCGTGCCATTTGCGAATGGTATGCTCGGGAAATACTCCGCTGACGACGCAATACCCGCGCTCGACCAACTCATCGAGATACCTTTGGTTGCTCCGGTCTCGCGTTGCGACCGGCCGGTTGATCGCCTCGTCCCTCTCGAGGTACTCGCAGAACTCGTGCACGACCCTGTCGTCGAAGAAATACCTGAAGCCCTGGGCTTTCAATTCCCTCAGGTCCGTCCTGACCTGACGCACTCCCAGCTCGCCCTGCCTTCGCAGCCGGTTTCTCGCTCGGGAGACGAGCCGGAAGACAATCGGAGGGAGGAGCAGATAGCCGAGCTTGGAGAGGTTCACGATGGTGCCGCGTCAGTGACAGTGACGGTTACGATTGCCGGCCCGCAGCTTGCGAGGCCCGCGCTGCTGCGCCGTCCCTCTGGCTCACGAAGGAGATCACACCGAAGCTGCCATCGAGCATCGGAAAATCCGTGCGCGCGAAGGCTTTGGCCGGGAAAAACCCTGGCAGTCGCTCGGGGTGCAGCGTCGTGCGGGTGTCGAAATTGTTGTATGTGAGCATCACGACCTGCGTACGATCGAAGCCCGGAAGCGCCGCTGCGCGCTGCGCGTAGTTTGCGATCACCTGCTCCGGCATCTCGACAAACGAGTGGGCGTTGTAGAGCAGATCGACGCTGACGTGCAGGCGTTCAATCTGCCATGGCGCGATTGCCAGTATCTCCAGATCGTCGTCCTTTGAGAATTCGATTCTTGCCAGCCCGCGCGTCTGGCGATAGTCCCTGACGGAGGCGCCGTACATCGCCCGCAGGTACTGCGTGCCGACGTAAAGGTTGGGCGGGATGTCCAGATAGGCGATCTTGCGGAGCCCGGGGTAGTTCTCCACCAGGCAGTGCACATGTGCCCCGAATCCCCCGCCGATCTCGAGCATGCTGGAAATGCCCGTGAACGGGCAGGTTCTCGCAACGACGTCGTGCTGATGCAGGAGATTCAGGTAGTAGGTCGCGATGCGTTGGCCGCCTATCGCTACCTGGTCGAGGCACCCGCCGAGAAGGGACGGCGGGATGCGGTAACGCTGCGCGATCTCGAGCGCCCGTGGGCTACTGCCGAGCACGAGGCTCCTCAGGCGGCGGACCTCGGCTTCATGAGAGCGCGTCAGCGAGACCTGCGCGTCGAAGAGCGTGTTGAGCGGAAAGACCGACGTCAGCAGCACGCGGAGCGCGGTGCGCAGTCCGCCCCACAGATCGAAACGCACGTCGACGTGAGCCGAGTCGGTGAAGCTCAAACCGATCGACGAGCTCGCGCCGCGAAAGTCGCCGATCCCCTGGCGTCGAATCTGGCTGGTCGTGTTTCGGGTCTTACGACTCCAGTACGCGCCCGGCCGGTACATTTCGCTCTGCATGGCTGCGTCGCGCAACATCAGCGCCAGCAACGCGTCATCGTCCGCCAGGCTTGCGGCGAGCTCCTTCTGCATGCTAGGCCTTGTCATGCTGATAGAGCGCATGGCGCTTGAAGCGCAAGGCAGGCTTCTCGACCGCGCGCCAGGAACCGTAAGCCAGCAGCAGAGTCGCGGCAATCGCGATCAGGAAGCCGCCGGTGCCCGAAACCAGGCCGATCGCAATCAGAAAATTGACGATCGGCATGTGATAGATGTAGGCGCCGTAGGACAGGTCGTTCCTGTGCAGCAGCCTGTCCGCGAGCCCGGCGCCGGAAAACGCCGCGGCAAACGTCACGGCACACAGCGCAGCCGAAATCATCGGGTTGACGTCATTGCCCAGACTCCAGCCGAGAACGAAGCGCCATACCCAGGCGGCCGCGGCGTAGACGATCACCAGGGACGCGAATCGACCGCCGAGCCAGCCGCGAAACATGTCGAAATGCCTCTGAAAAATCACCCCGATCAGGAACAGATAGAACCAGGGCGCGAAAGATACCCCGACGAGCTTGTACCAGTCCGCGTCCGCGTAGCGGGTCGCCCCGGCCGAGTAGACCAGATTCACTGCGACAAAGGCAGTCAGTATGCCGAGCAGTGCCTTGTCCGGCCGCTTGCCGGGCGGGTTCAGCAGCCGCAGTGACGCATACAGCAGCGGAGTGAGCACGTAGAACTGCAGCTCGACGCTGATGGTCCACATGCTTCCGTTGAGCACTCCGATACCGTAGTCCCGCATGAATTCCGGGTTGTAGAACTGAATGAACGACAGCTGACCGACACCCCAGAGCAGCGCCTGCAGTGGAGGAATCTCCTGCCGGGCGAAGTAGCCGCTGATCCAGACCAGCGCGAGGGAAACCGCGAAGCAGACGATCAGGGCCGGATAGATGCGCAGAATCCGATTGAGCGCGAATTCACCGATCGCCGGGTTGTTCTCGTAGGATCTGCTTATAAGAAATCCGCTTATGAAGAAGAAGATCGGCACGCCCGGGAACAGGCTCGTGAGAACAAACAGCGGCCAGTGACTGTGATCGATCCCGAAATGGTGCGCGCAGTGGTTCACCACAACCTGCAGCGCGGCGACTAGACGGATCAGGTCGAAGTTATTGGCCTTGGGCATGGTGGCCCCGCGAGGCGTCGTCAGCCGCGGGTCTTCGCGTAGTCGCCGGTCAGCCTGGCAAGCCAGACCGGATCAGGGCTGTCTGCGGGCGCGCTCCGCCGCAACAATGCAAGCAGCGGGACCGCGAACAGAAAGCTGTACAACGCGGAATCGAACAGGGTCATGCGCTGAATCACGAAGGAAACCATGGCCGGAAAGCTGATGCAGACGCACGCGAGTGCCTTGCTGGTCTGGCCGCGGCGCAGCACCGCTCTCAGCCAGCAAAACGTGTTGACTGCCAGAAACGTGGTGTAACCGAGAAAAGCCGTCAGCCCGCCGATCACCAGGGCATTACCGATCGAGAAATTCGAGCCGATGAACAGCCTGTCGGACAGCTCGGAGAGCGACTGGCCCTTGAGATCCATTCCCAGCGGAGCTTGAAACACGATGTCGAAAAAGTGACTGAAGAACAGCGTTACGTTCTCCTCGCGCGTAGTCGCGGACGCGCCCTTCCCCTGGTAGGTTTCGATGAACAGCCCATAAAGTGCCGCGGCGGCGATCGCGAGCACCAGCAGGACGCACAGCCAGATCACCAGCTTGGTGACGACGCTCTTGTTCCTCGTTTGCCAATAGATGAAGGTGAGCAGCAGCACGACCAGCCCGATGTACCCGCCCAATGACACCGTAAGAGCCATACACGTGAGAAACACCACTCCGCCGATGATCCGGCGATGCAACATCGCGTGGGCGAGCGCGGGCAGCAGATACATGGCATACGTTCCGGGCTCGGCAAAGACGCCGTACATACGCTCGTATACCGGTTCGTTCGGATCATCGAGCCCATGAAAGATCGTAAGGACTCCCTTCAGGAACTCCCCGCGAGAGGTCTTGATCGCCGTAGTCCCGAGAAAGCCCAGGAAAACCGCCGCGTATTCTATGAGAGCTATGATCGAAACGATGAGCATGAAGCGATAGAACAGCCGCCAGTAGTGATCGGGATCAAAGCCGCGCGTGAAGGGCACCGACAGCGCGGCCGCCCACGGCAGCACCAGGCCGAGATATCCGAGCGAGTCCAGGCTGGCGCTGCGAGCGACGTTCACCAGGTAGCCGATGATGATCAGCACCACCGGCAGGCAATAAAAGACCAGAACACGCTCGGACATCCGGCCGGCGAGCGAGCCCAGTGAGCACGCCAGCAGCCCGGCCAGCGCCAGTGTATTGACGATCCTCGCTACCAGACCGATGCCCAGCGTATCGGGGATGATCGAGACCTGGAAAATGGCCACCACCCAGAAGATCGCCGACCAGACCCGCAGGTAGCGGCTGCTCATGCGGAAAAGAAGCCGCGTGTGATGCGGTTATTGAACAGGCTCAGGGGGTCTGCGACGAGCGCCGTGCAGGCCACGGCGGTCCCCTGCAGCAGGCGGCGACTGCGCGCCAGTGCCGCCGCGTAGCGCACTCGTGCTATCGCGATCTCCTCCCGGTTCCTGCGCCTGCCCTGGCGGTCGAGAGCGAGCCGGCGCCCCGCTTCGATCATCGCGTCGAGAAGATCGCGCGCGACCTCGACGCGGTGCCTTGCCGAGCGAGTCATGCTTCCCGGCACCACTCTGAAGCTGCACAGACGCTCGGCGAGCATCGCCAGCTTGCCGCGTTCGGCGAGGCTCAGCCAGAGCGCGTAATCCTGTGCAAAGGGCTTCTCCGCCGGGTAGCCGCCGACGGCCCGCGCGGCGGCCGCGCGGTACATGCAGGAGGAGTGCACGATCGGATTGCAGCTGCCCATGGCGTTCAGGATCGCCTCGGGCTCGGTCGGCGGACTCCATTCATCGATCACCCTGCCGCCGGCATCGATGTAATTCGCCCAGGTGCCCAACAGAACTGCCTGCGGTTGGGCGTCGAGATAGGATGCCTGCTTCAGCAACCGCTCGGGATGCGCCACATCGTCGGCGTCGAGGACTGCTATGTATTCGCCGCGTGCCCGGGTAAACGCCTGCCGCAAGGCCGCCGTTCGTCCGATATTCGCATCGAGCCAGGTTGCCTGGACACGCGGGTCGCGCAAGCCCCGGAGGATCGCCGCGGAGCCGTCGGTCGAGCCATTCTCGACCGCAACCAGCTCCCAGTCCCGGAAGCTCTGGCGGACGAGGCTGTCGAGGCTCTCGGCGAGAAACGGCGCGGCATTGTATATCGTCATGAGCACCGACACGCGCGGCGGACTCATCGCACGCACTTCGGAGTTCACGTCAGGTGCCGGCAGAACTGGAGCGTTGCGCGGATCTCCGAGTTCACATCCGCAGTGGGGACGAATCCGGTCTGCAGCAGCTTGTCGATCCGATAATCGAGCTCCGCGGACGACTCGTGAGACACGGGCTCCGGGCGCGAGATCCCGGGACGGAATCCGTACAGCTCGGCACAGCAGTCGGCGATCCGTTGTGCCATCTTGATGATCGTCGGAGCCCAGCGGCCACCGACGTTGTAGAGCCCGTCGCCGAGCGCGCTGCGCGGCAACTCCACCATATGAGCAATGGCACGGCATAGATCCGTCAACGGCACGAAATCACGGTGTTGAGTACCTGCGGAACGTAACACCATGCTCCTGGTTGTGACCGCCTGGCGGCATAAGTCGTTCACCAGCAGCATCCAGCAGTTTGCGCCGGCGTGCGCAGGCGGACCGAAGGAATTCGACACGCGCAGCGCGACGCCGTCGATCTCGGCGCGCTGGTGCGCGTACAGAACCACGTCTTCTCCGGCCCGGTGACTCGTCGCGTATGGGTGCAGTGACGTCGTGGCGCTTGCTTCGGATATCGTGCCGAGCAGCGGGCTCGCATAAACGTGCGCCGTGGATATGTAGACGAAGCGATGGACCCCGGCCGCAATCGCGGCTCGCAACAGCCGCGCCGTTGCCAGCCCGTTGAATTCCAGCGCCCCCACCGGGTCGCTGACGCAGTCCTGCGCATTCATGCCAGCCAGGTGCACGACCGCATCGATGCCCGTGCATACGCGACGCAGGGACTCCGACGAGTGCCAATCCATCGCCGCCACCGCGGCGGCGGGCAGCCAGTCCGGCGACGGCCTCAGCTGCCGTGACCCCAGCACCGGCTGAGCCAGTGTCGCCCGCGTAAGGTACTGCGCCAGCCGTCCGCCTACGTATCCGCGGCCGCCGGTGATGAGGACTTTCCTGGAATTGCCCATGCCGTCGGATAACGGACCTGTCACCTGTGCTGCAGCTGCCAGTCGTACGGAATGCTCTTGTCGAACGACGGCCTGCGCTCGATCTCACCGGGGTCGTGTGGCAGCGTCGCGCAGTTTGCGAGTATGGCCAGCTTGTCGCGTACACCCTTGAACCCATTCCATAGCAAGGGCGGGACCGTGATCAGGCAGTAGTTCTCCGGAGACAGGAAGAATTCCTGGATCTGCCCGCAGGTGCTGCTGCCCGGTCTGTCGTCGTACAGCACGAACTTCACCTCTCCGTATATCACCGCGTAGTTGAGCACCATGCGCTTGTGCAGATGCCAGGCTTTCACGGCTCCCGGATAGACGCACGAGAAGTACACTTCGCCGAATCTGGTGAAGACCGGCGAGTCCTCGCGCAGCATGTGCATCACTTTGCCGCGCTCGTCGAAAATCTGGCGCAGCGGGGTAACGACAACTCCCTCGATCATCGCAACTCCGGAAAATAATCGTGGATCTGACTTCGGGTAAGGTCCTCGGCCCTGGCGCCGCCCAGCACCTGCGCGTACCAGCGGGCGGTCGCCTCCAGAGTCTGGTCGACGCTCCACCTTGGATGCCACCCCAGGAGCTGATGAGCCTTGTCGCAGTTCAGTTGCAACAGGGTCGCCTCGTGCTGCCCGGTCCCGGCTCCGGCAAATTCGACACTGCCACGGCCGACATGGCGGATGATCGCCGTCGCCACGTCGTGAACGGTGCGCGCCTGCTGCGCCGACGGACCGAAATTCCATGCACCGCCATACTCCCTCGGCCGCTCGCGCAACAGCGCAGCCAGCATGAGATAACCGGACAGCGGTTCGAGCACATGTTGCCACGGGCGTGTCGCCCGGGGATTGCGCAGGCGAATCGCCTGCCCGGACTCGATTGCGCGAATGCAGTCTGGAACGATGCGATCCGGGGCCCAGTCTCCGCCGCCGATCACATTGCCCGCACGTGTGCTGGCCGCTCCGAGACTGGTGCGCGCTGCGTAGAAGGAGCGCGCATAGGCGGAAAAGACGATCTCGGCGGCGGCCTTCGATGCACTATAAGGATCGTGTCCGCCTAACCGATCGGTCTCGCGGTACCCCCACACCCACTCCACGTTCTCGTAGCACTTGTCGGAAGTGATGTAGACCAGCGAGCGCACCGACTCGCACCGCCGGATGGCGTCCAACAGGTGCGCTGATCCCAGGACATTGACCTGAATGGTTTCGAGAGGATTCTCGTATGAAGGCCCCACGAGGGCCTGGGCCGCGAGATGAAACACGTATTCCGGCTGAAACTCCTGCAGCGCCCCCTCAACCGCGCCGGGGTCCCGGATGTCAGCCACCACATGTCTGATGCTGCTGGCCAGGCCGAGCATCTCGAAGTGGCTCGGACCGGGCCGCGGAGCCAGGCCGTAACCCATGACATCCGCGCCCGCTTCGCGGAGCAGAAACGACAGCCACGAGCCCTTGAAGCCGGTATGTCCCGTTACCAATACACGCTTCCCGGAGAACGAGCCGAGAACCGCGCCCATGTCCATCCGCAGGGGCTCTAGCGCACCCACGGTGCTTTGCCTGCTTCATACAGTGAGTTCAGCAGCTGGAACTCACGGCTGGTATCCATCGGCTGCCAGAAGCCGTCATGCTCGTACATCATCAGTTGCCCGTCCTGAACCAGCTGACGCATCGGCCCCTGCTCGAAGACCAGATCCTCCCGCTCATCCAGGTACTCGAACAGCCGCGGGCCCGCGACAAAGAAGCCGCCCGAGATGCGCCCCGCGGTAGCCTGCGGCTTCTCATTGAACTCCGCCACCCGGCCGTTGTGCGTCGTTGCCATTTCCCCGAACCGGCCCGGCGGTCTGACCCCGGTCACCGTGAGTATTCGTCCGTGCGACTTATGGAATGCGATCAGTTGCGAGATGTCGACGTCACTCACGCCGTCGCCATAAGTGAGCAGGAAGTCCTCGTCTCGTACGTACTTGCGGATGCGCGACACCCGCGCGCCGGTCATGGAGCGCGTGCCGGTATCCGCCAGCGTCACGCTCCAGTCGGAAACATCGGGCTCGCTGTGGTAAGAGACACCGGCGTTGCGCCCGAACCTGATGGTGAAGTCGCGCGTGTAAGCCTCGTAGTTCAGAAAGAAGTTCTTGATCAGGTGTCCCTTGTAGCCCACGCAGATGATGAACTCCTTGTGTCCAAAGTGCGCGTAGCTCCTCATGATGTGCCAGAGAATCGGATAAGGTCCGATCGGGATCATGGGCTTCGGGATATCGTCGGAGACGTCCCGGATGCGCGTTCCGTAACCGCCCGCAAGAATCACGACTTTCAAGATTGCTCCTCCGAATCCGCTGCTCTCGCGCTGATCAGGGCCTTCACCCATCCGGTGTCGGGAGCCCTGGCGAAACGCGCGCGCACTCGCTCGATGCCACGCTCGATCGCGCCCGCGGACAGCAGGCCTCTGTATTGCAGTATCTCCCCAAGCGCATACCGCAGATCTTCATCGGTATCTCCCGGGTCTGTGAGTCTGCCAGACAGCCAGGTCAACAAGGCCGCGTCATACCTGGCGAGTGTCTCGTCGATGAGCCGGCAGGCGCGCAGACCGATTTCGCTGTCGAGGCGAAAGTCGAAGCGCCCTCCAGCGGCCCAACGGAGAAAGGCGCGCAGCATCAAAGCGAGCGGACTCTGTCTTGCGTTCCAGTCCGGATCCGGGTCCTCGGTCGTCACGCCACAACTGATTCGGCCCGGCTCCGTGGAGAAATCCAGTCGCAGAGCTCTGCCGGCCGCAGCGATCTCTATGACGCGCCGGCGCCGCCCGCCATTGCGGATCAGCTGCACGCTGCAGGGTACGCTGCCCGCTGCCAGCTTGAGCTCGACATGCGCCCCGCCGCGCAGCAGCCTCAAGTCCTCGCATCGCAGGGAACTGCCCGGCAGTAAAGCGCCCACTATCGATGAAACGTGCGGTAACCAGTCTGCGAACACCGGCAAGCCCGGGTCAAACCGCTTCTCATCGCCGTAGCGAGTCTCGACTCTCGGGTCCTCCCAGCACACATGTGCCGATCTGATATCTCTCTCGCGCGCGATCAGCGCTGCAAATCTTTCCAGATACGCAGCGAACAGAAAGACGTGGGCGGCGCCCAGTCGCAGTGAGCGACTGCGTGCCCGATCGATGAGCTGCTGGGCGATGGCAGCACTCAGAGCCAGCGGCTTCTCGACCAGCACCGGAATCTCCGCCGCCAGAGCCCAATCGACGGCCGCCGCGTGATCCCGCGCAGCATTCGCCACTATGACGGCATTCGCATCCGCGGCGCTCCGTGGCCACTCGGAGCAGACGAGGACTCGCCGCTGCAGGCTGTGCGCCGCCATCCAGTCGGCCACTGCCCGGGAATTGTGACGCGAGTGAACGGATACCCCGATTGAGTCGGGAACGAGGCTGCATAATTTTTCGGCGACCACGCACGCCCATCTGCCGCCGCCGATCACTGCCACCCTCGCGGGGCAGCACTCGCCGTCCGTTTCGCTAGTGTCCTTCACCCTGGGTGCCTGTCGGATCCCCGGCCGCGAAATCCGCTGCCTCGATGATGTCAATGATGGCGCCTGAATAGCCGTGAGCTCTCAGGTATTCATGGATTTCCTTCGGGATGTGCCAGGCCAGGTTCAGCAACGGCTTCGTCTTGTCGGGGACGGCGAACAGCTCTTCGTCCGACAGAATTGGAATGCGCGTGCCCGGCAGATAATGGCCGATCTTGAGCGACCCGGGCTTCTCGTAGACCGCTGAGATCGATTGCTCATCGAGTCCCAGCATCTTCACCAGGATGGCAGCACGCCCCGGAAATGCCTTGGCAGCAAGTCGCCCGTGCTGTTGGATCTGGGCGGCCAGCGCGCTGCGCTTGGCCTCGCGCCACCGCAAGACATTGTCGCGCAGCGCGACGAACCGATCGAAGAATCGGCCTTCACGGCGGAGCAGATCCGTACGCTCTTCGACACCCGCGCCGGCGGCGGCGGACGACGGTCCCAGAAACATCCGGATGTTGCCGCCATAACGGGCCGGAAACTCGGCATGCAGAATCTTCACACCGAGGCTCGTGGCGATGTGTACGAAGGAACTGTAGCTATAGCTGCGTGGGTGCTCGTGGTAGAAGGTGTCGAATTGGTGGCCCTCGAGCACTGCGCCGAGATAGTGATTTTCGATCACCACGATCGTATGCGGCGCGATCAGACGCTTCAGCGCCTCGAGCACCTCGGCAAGATCCTCGATATGTGCGAACACATTGGTGAAGGCAATGAGGTCCGGCCTTGCGCCTAGTGCCAGTACGGCGTCAGCCGCCGCCCGAGAGAAATACTCCTTGAGCACCGTATGGCCCTTGAGCCGAGCATCCAGACACGCATCGGTCGGCTCGATGCCGATGGTCTGCGCCCCCTGTCGCCGGAAGAAGTCCAGCAGACTGCCGTCATTGCAGCCGACGTCGAGCACCCTTTTCCCGTGCAGCGGACCGAAGCGCGCGACACACGACTCCACGAGACCTGCCATCCCGTTCAGCACGTCGGCGGTGAAGCGCGCCCGGTAGTGATACGAGTCCGGGAACAGCTCTCTCTTGGGAACCTGGAAGCGCTGGTGGGCGGTGAGACACCTGCCGCAAAACAGTATCTCGATCGGATACTCGCGACACCTCCTGCTCTCGCCCAGCCGGACGAGATCATCGCACATCGGGTGCGGCCCCAGGTTCAGGACCGAAGCGAGCTGCGCGTTGCCGCACACCTCGCACCCCGTGATCTCCCGTAGGTCGTTCATGCGGCCTTTCGCAGCAGCGCAGCCTTGCCGATCAGCAATCGCGACTTCCTCAACAGGAAATTGCAGAGCGACAGATAGAAATTCGGATACAGACAATTCGCGACGATAAGGCGCAGCGGCCTCACGTAGGAGAATCCAGACACGTCCCGGTGAACGAACATCGACCCAAGATCCGGGATGAAGTTATTGAGTGCAAAGTTCCTGCACCTCAGGTACCGCAGAAAGGGAAGTCCATTCTTTCTGTACTCCTCGAGTGCCTCGACCAGCCGTACGCTCTTGATCAGGGGATACATTGGCGCCCACTCGCGCCCTCCGGTCAGACATACGCTGAGCGGCGTGGGGCTGAGGTACGCCCGCGAGCGGGCGAACGCTCTGGAAAATATCTTGACGTGCGGGAATGTGTTATCGAAGTGCGAGAACGTTCTCAGATCACGGATTGCAGTCGCATCCAGCGCGTCGGCATTCTCACGCCAGTTCTTCTTCCTGAAGACCGCAAGAAACATTCCACCCAGGAAGTCGAAGGATATGCGGGGATTTATCAGCTCCATGAACTGCAGCTCGCCGCTGTGCGGCCAGGAGGAGAAAGGCACCATGTCCGCGGGCAGATTCGCGGTATCAAACGGCTGAGGGTGGGAAAAGACATACTCGGTCGTAAGGTGAAACGCATTGATGAAGAAGAAGTCGACGCCGGGATGGCCGGCGATCAGCTGTGAGAGGTCGGACAAGGCATGCGGCAGAAGCAGGTCGTCGTCGCCGATGAGCCAAACGAACTCCCCTTCCGCCATATCGACGACCCGAAGAAAATTCCTCGCTACGCCGAGGTTTGCCTCGTTGCGGGAGTACTTGATCGCGATCTCTGCCTGTGCAGCCCGCACCACCTCGGGTGTGCCGTCAGTGGAGCAGTTGTCGGATACGCATACTTCGAAGTCGGCCGCGCCGCGATTCCTGCTGGAGATGATCGACTGCAGGCAATTGGCCAGACACCGAGCCCGGTTGTACGTGGGTATGCAGACCGAGACCCTCACCGGAAGCGAGCTCGATGGCCCTATAGCTTGCGAAGATAGAATGACAGGTCGTCCAGCGGATACAGATGGCTCAGGTAGTATTCGTACCGGGAAGGCCAGCGGTTCGCGAGCTTCAACATCAATCGCTTGGTCCAGCGATTCACCAAGGTCTCGTTGAAAACCACCTTCTCCAGCTTGAATCGCGCCTGCGTGTACTCATAGCGAGTGCAGATCTCATCGTCGGGGTCGAAGTACGCGAATGAATTCACCGTGAAGAAATGCCGGTGGGTCGGATCTATGCTGGCCCAGGTTGACCTGAAGTACGGAACGATGACCTTGACGAGCCCGCCCGGCTTGAGGAGCCGGTGAACTTCCTCCATGACACGGATCACATCCTCGAGGTGCTCCAGCGTGTTGTCGAGGTACACCTCCTCGAATGCCGCATCTTCCAGGGGATACGGAAATACGTTCAGATCGTGAATGACGTCGGCGTCGCTCCTCCTGTTGAAGTCCACGCCCAGCGCACCGTGTCGCTTCTTCTTGCCGCAGCCCAGATCGAGTATCCAGGGCTTTTCACTCGCGGGATGCATCTGGAATCAACCGGCGCGTGCGAGCGAGGCCGACTCGACCAGCAGTCTCTTCAACGAGCGCACCGGCCGGGCGTCGCTCCTGGCGTACTGCTCTGTGAATTCTCTGCGCGAACGCTGCACAGCCTCACTGCTCCACCAGCCGCCGACATCGTCCCACACGGCGGCCAGCTTGCGCGCTGCGCTCTGCGGCGTCTCGTGCAGTATCCCCGCGCTGGCGAGCAGCTCGTAATAAGGCACCGCGGAGTCGCGCAGATGTGCCAGACCACCACTCCAGAAGCATAGCGTCGGAGAATTCAATGACAGCGTCTCGAGAATTCCCGTCGAGTCGTAGGAGTAAATGACCACGCGGCTCTTGCTTATCAGAGTCGCGATCGGCGCGGACCCGTCATCGAGAGCGATCTGCGGCGCTCTGCGGCGCCAGCGGTTTGCGTCGCACCACGGTGATCTCCTGTGCCCGGCGGCCAGACGCACGGTTGTCGCTCGCCGTACGGCATCCGGCAGGCTGTCCACGAACTCGAACTGCTCACGTTGATACGTCGAGAATTCAGGGTACGGGTCCCACGGCGACACCAGATGCGGCAGGCAGGTCTCGATGAGTAATGCTCCACCCCGCGGGTTCCAGGCACCACGGGAGCGCCCTGCGGTCTTGAAAACGAATGATGGCTTGCATCTGCGCCTTTCGTCCCGCCAGCCCCACGTCAGGAATGCATCCGCGGTCTCCACGCACTCGGTCTCGGACGGGCAGTAACGCGCCGTGCCGTAATTGCTGCCGTGCTGACCGATGATGTACGGACGGCCCTCTTCGACCTTCTCGGCGGCCCACAACTTGAACACCTCGCCGGTATCGAAACTGCCGGAAGTAAAGATGAACTGCGGCCTTTCCGGCCAGCGCGCCTCCGCAACCTGGCTCTGCAACGAGCTGAACCCCTCCAGATAACAGGTGGGCAAGAGCTCCACCAGCATATCGCGGACGAAGCCCGGGAATCCTGTGCGCGCGGAGGAATCGAGCCGACTCGTCGCCCGAAGATTCGCGTCCACCGGGACCGGGCGCACCGCCGGCGAGCGCCGGCGCCATGGTACCTGACCCAACAGCAGGCATAGCATCGCGGCCCTGAGTGGCGGCAGGTAACTGCTTATGATGAGGGACTCATCATCGCGCTGCAGGCACGCACGAGCGCCATCCGACAGCCTGCCCGCGGCACGCCGCTGCGAACTCGCGACCGTGACGGGCTGGCCCGCATCGACGGACCTGTATTCCACCGGAGCCTGCGAGAGGCGTCCCAGGATCCGGCCCAGCAGCCGGTTGTTCCACAGGTCGTCGTCGCACGCCCAGATGAAGCCTTCCGTGTCATGTCTCGCCAACTCGAGCGACGGACCGGTGAAGAGAATCGTGCCCGAGATCTCGTGCTCTTCGAGCAGCTGCTGGACCGCTTGCCAACGGTGAAACATCGCGCACGTGTAGCGATGGATCCAATGACCCAGCAGGATCCGCCAGAATCTCAATGACCTGCGCACGCCGTGGAAGCAGCTGAGAAATTGGCTCAACTCGACTAGCAACTCGCGGGACAGTGCGTCGATGTACTCGAGGATGCGGATCCGTTCGCGCGCCTCGAACGACACTGGACGCGCGACTCTCGCGTCCAGCCCGGTCCAGGCGCTCTCGCGATCAAATCGCCGGCACCACTCGCCGAGAAACACGATCGGGCGATCCGTTTTCCAGGAACGCTCGTCGGCGGTGGTGATGAGAAACCTGCCCGTCACGCGCTAGCCGACGATCGACCAGTCTGCCGGGGTTCCGCGGCTCACCGGCCTGACTACCCGTTTGCCCAGCAGATTCTCCAGATATTTTGGCGGCAGACCCAGTCCCGGGCGAATCGCCCTGAGGTTGTCGCGCGTGAGGACGTCGCCGGGCCGAAGATCCGTGCAGACGTATAGGCTGCGGCGAAAAAGCAGCGAGGCCTTCTCGGCTTCCGTCGGACCCGTGGCTACGGTTCCCACCGCCTCCCAAGCCGCCGTTGCCTCCTTGACGAGTTGCGCCAGCTCCTCCGGCTGCATCGAGAACTGAGAATCGACGCCCCCGTCCGCGCGGCGCAGCGTCACATGTCTCTCGATGACGGTCGCGCCCAAGGCGATGCTCGCGACCGCCGCACCCAGCCCGAGCGTATGATCGGACAGGCCAATCTCGCAACCAAACAGCTCGCGCAGGTACGGGATCGTGGCGAGATTCGAAGACCTCGGGCTCGCGGGATAGCTGCTGGTGCATTTGAGCAGAATGAGCTCGCCGCAGCCGGCCTCACGCGCGGCGCGCACCGCCTCGTCAATCTCGGCGAGCGTGGCCATCCCCGTCGAAATGATCAGCGGTTTCCCGCTTGCGGCCATCCTGCGAATCAGGGGCAGATCGACGTTCTCGAAGGACGCGACCTTGAACGCCGGCACGTCCAGTGATTGCAGGAAATCCACGGCACTGGCATCGAAGGCACTACTGAACGGCACCAGGCCCCGCTCCCTGGCGCGCCGGAAAATCGGCTCATGCCACTCCCAGGGCGTGTGCGCCTGCCGATAAAGCTCATACAGGCTTCGACCATGCCACAGGCTGTTGCGGTCGCTGATGAAGAACTCCCCCTTGTCATGATCGATGGTCATCGTATCCGCGGTATAGGTCTGCAGCTTCAGCGCCCGGGCGCCCGTCTGGGCCACCGCGTCGACGATGGCAAGCGCGCGCTCGAGAGAGCCGTTATGGTTGCCGGACATCTCCGCGATGATGAACGGCGGCGAATCGCGGCCGATCGTTACTCCGCCAATGCTGATGCTCACGCCTCATCCTCCTGTACATCGACAGCGGTCCCGGGCCGGAGCCGGAAGGCAACGCTGTCGGGTCGTCGCGGCGTCGCGAACTCGAAGTTTGCCCCCTGGAACAGGCGTGCGCTGGAATCGTTCCCGACAACCACCTCCGCCAGCAGAGTGATCTCCGGTGCGCGCTTGCGCCAAGCCGTAATCGCCCGCTGCAGCAGGCTCTTGCCCACACCCGTGCCGCGCACGGCCGGCTCGACGCTGATGTTGACGGTCGCCTCAACGCGACTCGGCTCGAGCTGAAACCGTACCTGACCAAGCGGCACGCCCCCGCTATCCTCACCGATCAGGATCACGCTGCCTGGATCCGCCAGTTTCCCGGTGAACCAGCCGTGATGCTCTGCTGCGGCGATCTGGGCTTTGCTGAAGGAAAACCGGCGCACCGCGGGATCATTGGCCCAGTCGAGCAGCAGCTGCTCGTCACTGCGCTCGACGGCACGGACGCGAACTGCGCTCCGGGGCACGCCGAGCATCGCCTGCGCTACGCGACCGGTACCATAGCCGTCCGTCAGGCTCCAGGCGCGTCGGCCGCAGCTCGTCAGCCGTTCTGCATCGCCGATTGCCTGTGCCAGAGCAGACCGCCACATCCCCGCTGAGAGCGCGCCCGCCGGGCCGAGCAGAAGCGCGCAACCATCGGCAGCCAGAGCGTTCGCGATTTCAACCTGGTTGTCCGCAATCGTCGCAATGACGGTGGGTAAGCCAAGGCACGCGTACTCCCAGGTCGTGCTGCCACCCGCGCCGATTGCCAGGTCGGCGCGTGCAATCAGACCCGCAAGGGCGGGCAGCCGCTCGTGGATCGTGATGTTGGAATGCCCGCGTGCTATCGAGCGTACGGCGTCCATGGTCGAAGGATCGCCGCCCGGAAGCGCATCCACGGCGATCTGCGAGAATTCCGGACTGGCCAGTGCCTGCAGGACGCTGACAATCGACCGCGTGGCGTCATGGGCGCCAAAGAACACCACCAAGCGTCGCACCGCGGAATCTCGCGGTGGCAGAACCCGGCGCAGCTGCCGATAAACGGGTTGCAGCAGGGCGTAGCGCGGACCGAGCAGGCGACGACTGCGCTGCGGCAGTCGGCTGGCATATCTGTCCGCGCCGCCTGGACCCAGATAATTCTGGTCCAACAGCAGATCGGCTTCGTGAGGCCGATCCGCCAGATCGTCGATCACCATGAGGCGCTGCGCGATCGGGCGCGCCAGCCTCTCCCATCCCGCATCGAAGCCGTAGTGGTCTACGACCAGCCAGTCGAAGCCACCGCCGAGCGCCGCGTGCGTTTCACCGGCATCCTCGGCTTGAGTGGCTTGCCGCGCCGGCAGTCGATGCACCGGATACCCGGCTTCTTCAATTTGCTCAATCAGATGCCCGGGCTGCTCTCTGCTCACGAATTCAACGGCCGCGCCTCTCTCTCGCAGTTCCCGCGCGAGCGTCACGCAGCGCATCAGATGACCGCTGCCGAGATGCGCGCCACTGTCGACACGAACGGCGACTGAGATACGGTGCACGCGCATGTGGCTTGCTGCCGACTAGCGAGGCCTGAAGAGCGGCTCGAGGGGCTTGCACAGCAGAGCCAGCTCCATCTTGCCGGCGACCGCAACCTTGAGGACTCCGAGCACCTCGTCGTAGGCCTCCAGCAGTCTCTGCACGTCCTGATCGGAATGTGCATAGCTCATGTTGTGTGTGCCCAGAGTCAGAATCCCGCGAGCAAACATCTCCTGCAGGTATAAGGTCCTGATCTGCCACGATGTGTAGGGCGGCGAGTCCTTGATAATGAGGAAAGACCACGCAGGATGTCCTCCGACCTGGAGAAACGCAGCGCAGTCGTGCTCTCGAATCCGCTCCACGAGTCCCTCCTGCACCTTGCGTCCCTGGGCGTGCAGATGCTCGATCACCGGTTGTTGCTGGATCTTCTCCATGGTGGCCAGCGCCGCTGCCAGCGACAGCGTCTCCCCACCGAATGTGAACGAGAAGAAGACCTCCTCCATTTCCTTCATGAGCTCTGCTTTGCCAACGACCGCTGACACCGGGTAACCGTTCGCCATCCCCTTTCCGAACGTGGCGAGGTCCGGAGTCACCCCGAACAGCTCCTGCGCCCCGCCCGCGGCGAAGCGGAAGCCGGTAATCACCTCGTCGAATATCAGCACGGCACCGTGCCGGTGGGTGAGTTCCCGCACCGCCTCGAGATACCCCTGCGCCGGGTAGACCACGTTCATCGGCTCCATGATCAGGGCCGCGATCTGCTCAGGATGTTCGGCGAAGGTCCGCTCCAGAGCCGTCAGATCGTTGTAGGCGACCGCGTGAGTCAGGGCGCGTGTCGCTTCCGGAACCCCCTTGTCGCGAGCCGTAGTGCCGATGTACCAATCCTGCCAGCCGTGGTAGCCGCAGCAGATCACGTGATCGCGGCCGGTGTGCGCCCGCGCGACACGGATGGCGCCCGCGGTCGCGTCAGAACCGTTCTTGGCGAACCGAACCTTCTGAGCACAGGGGATCATCTCGGTGAGTTTCTCGGCGACCAGGGTCTCGACGGGATGCGGTAGCGTAAAGATGACGCCATCCTGCAACTGCCTGAGCACCGCCTGGTTGACGTCATTGTCGTTGTAACCGAGATTCACGGCTGCGAGGGAGTTGACGAAATCAACGTATTCGTTGCCGTCCAGATCGTGGACGTGAGCGCCCTCCCCCTTCGTTACGAAGTAGGGTGAGACTCCATAGGGGTACTGGGTCCTGCTCTTGCTGAATGTCTGACTGCCGAGGGGAATGGTGTTCTCCGCCCGACGCAACCACTCCATGGACGCGCGATAGCGACGAGCCAACTCCTCCTGGCGCAGGGATTTCATCAGACCCTCATGCCGGCGGGAGCTCGAGTTCATGGCGCGAAGGGCCGTGTTGCGCTTCAGATGGCGCATCACGTCCGCCAGGCCGAAAGGGCCGCGCGGCGACAGCACCCGGAAGATCTCCGTCACCACGAAAAGGTCGGCTGCCGTATCGACCGTCAGCCGGTAATCGGAGAGGTCCTCGTCGTTCTTGACACTCTGCAGACTGAACAGCTCAGGTCGTCGCCGGATGTACAGCGTGACGTGCTCACGCTCGGAGCTTGCCTGTGCTTCGATCGCCGCGCGCCGCAAGGCGGCCGCCGTCATTACCTCCACGTCGAGCCCGTCGGGGAAGGTAGGTTCGTGGGAGTTCGAGGTGTAGTCCGCCGGCGAGGTCAGATGCAGATTCACCGTGCGGTCAATGATTTCGGGGTCGAGCAGCGGACAATCTCCCGTGAGACGGACGTAATGGCGCGCCGGGAAGCGCTGCATCGCGGCCGAGAAGCGTGCCAGCACGTCCTCGAGGCTGCCCCTGACGACGTCCACGCCCAAAGAGGTGGCGTAAGCAACCAGGCCGTCATCTGAGGGGTCGGTGCTGGTCGCAAGCACCAGGCGATCGATCGTCCTGCATCGGCGGATACGTTCGATCTGCCAGCCGATCATCGGCCGCCCGAGAATCGGCGCCATTACCTTCCCCGGCAGGCGGGACGAGGACATGCGCGCCTGCAGGATGGCAACGACCCCCGGCGCTCCCTCCTCCTGCACCGGCCAGTAGGACGGATTGATAAAGCGCGCCTCATCGCAGCGCCAGTCCTGAATGTCGATGTTCCAGCGACGCGCCCCCTCGAACCGGCGCGAGGCTGCAACCAGCGTGGCCTGACACTCCTGCAGCGAGGTCACGCCCACCATGAGCACATCGATTTCCGCGATGCGTTCCGCCCAGGCGAACGGCGCTTCCAGCATGTCAAGAGAGGCTGCTAGCACGCCCGCATGAATCTCCTTCAGGCGCGGGCGAAGCGAATCAAAAAAAGGCGGCAGGGAGTCGGGGTCGAGGAGCAACAAACCCTGCAGGAATATCGATCGGGCATGAATTCCGATGCCCAGATCCTTCAGACGCCGCAGCTCGCCGCTCTGCAGGAAGCGTTGATCGAGGAAGTTCAACGGCACCTGGACGATGTCGGGCTTAACGTAGGGCGGCAGGTTGCGTGTTTGCTCCGGATCGTAGACCGACAGGCCGATCTTGCGTACCAATCCCTGCCCCTTGAGCGCACGCATTCGATGCCAGAGCTTCTCCGATCCGGGCTTGAACACGTCCCGGATGCTGTGAAGCAGCAACCCCTCCACGCACGACTGGCGCAGGTTCTGCAGCGACACGCGAAAGCACTGCTCGAGATGGTCGGCGTCGGCATCGGTGACTCTCGATTCGATGAAATGCGGTGTCTTCGTGACAACCGCGAATCCGCCATGCACGGGCAGTGCCCTGCCCACTACCTGCTCGGAGCTGCCGTACTCCGAGCCAGTGTCGAGCCAGTGCACTCCGTATTCAGCCGCGACCTTGAGGATGCGCGCCACCTCCTCGAACGGGGTCTGGCCGAACGCATTGGCGATGCCGTAGTCGACGCCGAATTGAACCGTGCCCAGACCTATTTCCATGGTCGCTAGGGCCGCGATCTGTCGAGGATCAGACCATAGCTGTCGAGCGCCGCGAGAAGACTCTGCAGCGCTGTGCCGTCACGCCTGGATCCGGTCACGGAGACGGGAGCGGCACCGTTGACTCGCGAGAACCGGCCTTCGTTGCTGATCGCAAAGAGCGTCCGGCCCGCGCTGTTCCTGATGATGAATTCCTCATTGGCCGTATCGCCGGGGAACCCCTCGATGATCAGCGGACACTGGCCGGCAGCGGTCGCGCGCTTGATGGTCTGGCCCGGATCGTAGGCCAGGGCATTGCGATTGCTGCCGTTGATGCAGCCGATGAACCGATGGAAGTTGACCTTGCTGCTGTCGAGTATCCTGGTAACGGTCTCCAGAAGGCACCCGATGAAGGTCTGAGCGCCCGCAGCCGGATCGAGGCTCACGTCATGAATGTTGCCTTCGAACCTGGCGCCCAGAATCGACATGGATTGGCAGCCGTTGGCAAACTGCATGCCGCTGCCGCAGCTCTCGCAGTTGCCGCCCTGCCAGACCGAGCCGCTGCCGCCCCTCTCGACCAGCAGGCCGATACTGCCGCGGTCGGTACGCACGTCACCCAGAGCAGTGCATCCCTCGAATATCTGCTGTGTCGCCTCGGTGGAGCCCGTGCTCATTATGCGAAAGCCGATGTGCAGATGATTCGTAACCACTAGGCTGAAGACGTTGAAGAAGGAGCTGATATCGCCTCCGTCGATGCGCACGCCCTCCCCCGCACGAGCCGTCGATATCTCGTCGCATTCAATATAGACGCGGCCGATGTAGGCGCCACACGTCTCGTTGCATTCCACGCCTTTGCCGTTGCGGCTGGTGAGAATGATGGCGAGATCCATCAGACCACAGCCGTGCTTCAATACGCCGCGTCGTGGACCCCCTAGACGAAACAGCGCGCTGCCCTTGCCGTCGTTCGCACTCCTCAATATCGTTGAGTGCATACCTGCACCGCGAACCACAACGTACTCGGGAATGTCGATGGTCCCGGCCGTGACGGAGAACACGCCGGGCGGCAGCTGCAAGGTACCGGCGCTCTTCCCGGACACGCGTGTCAGCGCGGCCACGGCTGAGTTGATGGCGGCGGTATTGCGTTCGGCCGACGCCGCGGAATCAAACCCGTAGCGGCGCACATCCGCGATTGGCAAAGCCGCATAGCTGTCGTCGACCGGAGTTACATTTGCGGCAATCTCGGCGGCGGTGCGCGGGTAACGGGGCTGACTGCCGGTGTCGGCCGCTGCCTTGACGGGCTGCGCGGCGGCACCGGCGGTCAGGCCGATGAGGGCCTTTGAAAGGTCTCGACGTCGCATGTACAGATCTCCCGATGCCGCCCGCCCGCGCCGCCTGCCCTATGCCAGGGCCCGGCGAAGCGCTGCGGCGACACGCTCGAGCTCGCTGCTGCTCAGCAGCGGGTGCATGGGGATGGTCATTGCCCGGGAATAGTATTTCTCGGCTTCCGGGTACTGCCCGAGCCGGAAGCCCCGACGCGCGTAGTACGGTTGCGTGTGCACCGGGATGTAGTGCACGTGGACGCCCACCCCGGCCTTGCGCATCCGCTCAAACACCAGCCCGCGGGTGGTCGCGGTGCGAGCCGGATCGATCTGCACCACGTACAGGTGAAACGCCGACTCGGTGTCCGGGCGCTGAAACGGCAAGACCAGCGGCAGGTCCGCCAGCAGCTCGTGATAGCGGCGGGCGATCTCGCGGCGGCGGGCAAGAAACTCATCGAGGCGCCGGTACTGGCTCAATCCCAGCGCCGCCTGCAGATCCGTCATGCGGTAGTTGAAGCCGAGATCCACCTGCTCGTAGTACCAGGCTCCCTCGCCGCGGCACTCCATCTCATCGACGTCGCGGGTAATTCCATGACTGCGCAGCCGTCGCATGCGGTCGGCGAGCCGTGGGTCATTGGTCAGCGCCATGCCGCCTTCACCTGTGGTGATGATCTTGACCGGGTGAAAGCTGAACACCGTGATGTCGCTGTGGGCGCAGCTACCCACTTCGCTCCCCTGATAGCGTCCTCCGACGGCGTGCGAGGCGTCTTCTATGATCCTAACCCCATAGCTGCGGGTCAGAGCCCGTACCGCCGCCATGTCGCAGGACTGACCGGCGAAGTGCACGGCTACCAGCACCTTCGGCAGGGTCCCGGAGCGTTCCGCCTCCTGTAGCTTGATCGCAAGCGCGCTGGTGCTGAGGTTGTACGTTTGCGGATCGATATCGACGAAGTCCACCTCCGCGCCACAGTAGCGGGCGCAGTTCGCCGAAGCTACAAAGGTATTTGGCACCGTCCATAGACGATCTCCGGGTCCCAGCTCGAGCGACAGGCAGGCAATGTGCAACGCCGAGGTGGCGCTGTTTACAGCCACGGCATGAGCTGCACCGACGCGAGCCGCGAGCGCCTGCTCGAAGCGTGGGACCATCGGCCCCTGCGTGAGGAAATCCGAGCGCAGCGCCTCCAGCACGGCATCGCAATCGCTTTGATCGATGTACTGGCGACCGTAGGGAATCATTCGACACCAGAAGCCCGGTTCACGCCGCGAATCTGTTCGATGGTAAGGAAATGCGGATTCCTGCCGGAGTGGTACTCGAAGTCCTGCGGAACCGGCCTGGCGGTTTCACCCAGGCGATTGGTCGTGAAGTCAACGGGGCGGACGAACTGGATGGTGGGGCGGATCAGGTAGTGGTCCGCAAATTCAAGTGTCAGGTGCGAGTCATCCGCAGGGCACATGATCTCGTGCAGCTTCTCGCCGGGCCGGATTCCAACCACCCTGTGCTGCAGCTCGGGAGCCATGGCACGCGCCACGTCGATCACTTTGACGGAAGGGATTTTCGGCACAAAAACCTCTCCACCGTACATCCTCTCGAAGCTGCGCAGCACGAATTCGACCCCCTGCTGCAGCGTAATCCAGAAGCGCGTCATGCGCGCATCCGTGATCGGCAGGTGATCGCTCCCCTCCGCGACCAGCTTCCTGAACAGCGGCACGACCGAGCCGCGCGAGCCGACCACGTTGCCGTAGCGGACGACTGAGAAGCGCGTGCGATGATCGCCCGCGAAGTTGTTGGCGGCCACGAACAGCTTGTCGGATACCAGCTTGGTCGCGCCGTACAGATTGATCGGGTTGGCCGCCTTATCCGTCGATAGGGCAATCACCCGCTCCACGTCGTTGGCAAGCGCCGCCTGAATGACATTCTCGGCGCCGTGAATGTTGGTCTTGATGCACTCCATCGGGTTGTATTCCGCGGCCGGTACCTGTTTGAGCGCGGCGGCATGAACCACATAGTCGATCTTGCGCATCGCCATCGTGAGACGGCTCAGGTCGCGCACGTCGCCGATGAAGTAGCGCATGCACGAATGATTGAACTCGCCGGCCATCTCGAATTGCTTGAGCTCATCGCGCGAATACACCACCAGCCGCTTCGGCTGATGGCGCTCGAGCAGGGTCTTGACGTACTGCCTGCCGAACGAGCCAGTACCCCCAGTTATCAGAATCGATTTGCCGTCAAACATGTGTACTTCCGTCAGCCACGGAACCGTGGCCCGTCAAAAATTCAGTGGCAACTGAAGCAGCGTCACGGCCGCAGGACGGCCACCGGAGTGGCCCGATCGAGCAGCGCCGCCGGATCGCCTTCGGAGACAATGCGTCCCGCCTCGAGCCTGAAAAGCCAGTCGCAGCGCTCCACCGTGCTCATGCGGTGCGTGACGATGATGATCGTCTTCTGCCCGTGCAGTGCGCTCACCGCCTCCATCACGCTGCGCTCGGTAGCGGTGTCCAGCGAGCTGGTGGCCTCATCCAGCACCAGTACCGACGGATCATGATAGAGCGCCCGTGCGATTCCGATGCGCTGCAGCTGGCCTCCCGAGAGGCGCACACCGCGCTCGCCAACCATGGTGTCGAGGCCGGACGGTAACTCACTGACGAACAGGTCGAGCTGCGCAGCTCGCAAAGCGCTCCACACCCGTGCCTCCTCGATCAGGTCGTCCGCGATACCGAAGGCCACGTTCCGACGCAGCGTGTCGTCGGTCAGGAAAATCGCCTGCGGCACGTATCCGATACGGTTCTGCCAGCCGCGCAGATTCGTCAGAATATCCACTCCATCGATGCGCACCGTCCCGCAAGCGGGTGTCAGCAGGCCGAGAATGATGTCGACCAGTGTGCTCTTACCTGCCCCACTGCCCCCGATCAGGCCGACCGAGGTCCCCTTGGCGATCGTCAGCCTGACGTCCTGTACCGCTTCGCGGTCGGAAGCGGGATAACGGTAGCCCACACCGTCCAAGACGATGGATCCATCGAATCCGAGAGGCTGCGCGATCGCACTCTGCGGCTGCGCCTCGAGCATATTCAGCTCGTCGTGCAGAACGGTAATCGCGGGTAGCGCATACAGGGTGTTCTGAACCGCCATCATTATTCTGTTGGCGGACGGCAGCACACGGAACGCGGCGGCGGCAAACAGCCCCAGGATCGGCACCAGAGCCGCGATCGGCTCATGCTGGCTGATCATGACAACCACGAGTGCCGCCAGAGCGCAGACCGCCAGCAACTCGAGCCCGAACCGCGGAAACTGCTGCAGCGTCTGCTGTCGCGCTCCCACGCGGGCACTGCCGAGGTTATGCTCCTGATAGGAGTGCAGAAACTGCTGCTCTCGTCCGAGCAGCTTCACGTCCTTTGCCGCACCCAGACCCTGTTGTAGGTGCTGGATCCGCAGGCCTTCGTGCAGCTGCCGTGCCGCGCCCCAACGCCGCATGCGCGCGTCCGTCAGACGATGGAATACCCACGCAGCCGAACCGAGGATGCTCACCACCACCAGCGCTCCCGCAGGCGCAACCACCAGCAGCAATAGCGCTATCCCGACCACCACCAGCAACTCGGTAATCAGGTTCAGGCCCGCCACCAGACAGGTTTGAGTAAACAGATTGGTCTCGGTGATCGCGTTGCGGATGAGCTGAGCCGAATTGCGTTGCAGATGGAACACGTACGGCTGGCGCAGGTAGCCGGCAAACATGCGATGCGACAGCTCGGCTTGCATGCCGTAGACGAAGGACATCTGTCGCCAGGTCAGGAAGGCAAGAAACAGCGCCTTGAGCGCATAGACGGCGACCAGCAGCAGCATGCCGCAGACCACCAGCGTGCTTTGGCTCGGCTGTCCCAGCAGGCGCAGGAGCGGCGCGGCCGCAGGATACTTTGCAATCGGATCGCCCTGAGTCATCAGCGCAAATGCCGGTACCACCAGGCCGACCCCGAGAGTCTCCAGCACCATGCCGACGAGCATCAGCCCCAGCAGGATTGCGGCCGAGCGTCGCTGCTCGGGCAACATCAGCTGCCAAATCTTTCTAAGCGTCTGGAATTTCACACATCTATCGGATCGGCTCGCCCGGCTTCGGGCACGCTACCGCCCTGCAAGAACCCGCGTGGGTTTCGCATCGGGCTGTCACAATCCTTGCGCCTGCGGCGCAGGGAGCGACTCCCCGGCCCGGGAGTCACCCTGGGTTGTGTGAGTCCGCTTCCTTGCGGATGCGCTCGATCTCCGCGCGCAGAGCGTCGTACTCCTGAATCTTCCTCTGCAGGAAGCGCAAGGTGACTCCGGCCTTCTCGTCTATACCGCGCGGAGTCAGCAGGTACCTGTAGGCAATCTTGTTCTTGCTGTTCTTGAAGTTGATTGCCTTGATCCAGCCCTTCTGCACGAGCGCCTTGAGGCAGTAATTGACCTTGCCGATGCTGACGCCGAGCTCACGAGCGACCTCGCGCTGACTGAGCCGCGGGTTGCTCTCCAGCAGACTCAGCAGCTTATAGCGCACCTCGTCAGTCAACATGATCCCGCCTCACGCTCACACCGGAACTGCAGCCGCGCGGGCGCTGACGGCACGGGCAGTACGAACCCAGTGTCCACGGATACCGGGATCTCCTGCCCCAGGAGCCGCAGCAGGATAATCACGCGCTCGTCACCGGTCGCGCGCTGAAACACGCCCTCCAGCCCGTCAAATGCTCCGGCAACGATCCGCACCCTCGCCCCGGGAGCCATCGGCCGTGAATGGTCACCCAGTCGATGCAACCCGGTCGCAGGATCTGCCCGCGCCCGCAGCTGCTCGACGACCTCATCGGGAACGACGGCATAGTCACGCCCGAAACGCACGATCGAGGCGACCCCGGCGGTGGACTGCACGGGCGCCAGCGGTTGCTCGCCGACCTCGAGGCTCACGAACAGGTACCGAGGAAAAAGCGCCACCACCTTCTGCGCCCATTGCCCCCGGATCCTGAAAGGACGGACCAGCCGCGGGTAGTAGACGCTGTAACCCTGGCGCTCGAGATTCAGCTGCGCGAGGGGCTCACGGGCCGGTTTGGTAAGAACGAGATACCAGCGCGCCGCGCGTGTATGCGCTATGGCGCCCGGCTCCACGCGGTCGATCGCTCCTAGCCTGAAGGCTCGCGGCACCGCGCACCCTCGACGCACTGCGTTCAGCGGTTGAACGCAAGAGACTCTACGCACCCTCCAGAATCGTGTCAACCAGCCGGAAGCTGCGTTGGCTGGTCGCGAAGCGCACGCCTGACGAAGACGAAAATCGCCGCAAGAAAGCCCCCCACGGCACCCCCCACCAGCGTCATGATCAGTCGCATTGGGCCGTGTTTCTTTTCGGGGACAACGGCAGGGTCAATGATGTGGAAAGCATAATCGCGCTGTACGTTGGCCATCATTGCATCGTTGAGCTTGTCCTCCATCACCTGATATATGGCCTGCTGCATCTCGACCGAGTTGTTCTTGGCCAGCTCCTTGTTGAGATAGTCGATGCTCAGATCTGCCTTCTGGATCGCTTCCGTTCGCAGACGCTCATTGATCATTTCGATCATGCGATTGGCCCAACGGGCCGCGAGCTGCGGTGAGTACCAGTCGACCGTCACGGTCACCAGGCTGGTCTTGCGGTCCTGAGCGATCGTGCAGACGCTTCTCATGAAATACTTGACCCCGTCCTCGAGCGTGGGTGGCTTCTTGTCGGTGCGCCAACGGCCCGCCTTCGAATCCCAATGATCATCGAACAGGATTGGCATCAGATTCTCGCTGATGATGAAGCTGCGCGCGAAGGCTCGCGAGTTGAGGGTGGCATACGCCTGCTCGGCGCGCCCCCCCGCGGCCCCGAGCTCGACGCCGGCAAGCGACGCAAGCCCGTTCAGGTCCCCGAGACCGCGCTTACCGGACTCCTCATCGCTGACAGGCGCGATCTGGATCTCGGCGCGATAAACGTTTTGCATCAACAGAGCGATCACGGCGGTGATGAGGGCAGCACAGAACCCGACCGACGCCAGCAGCTTCCATGACTTCCGCAGAATGGAGAAGATCGTCGAGAGGTTCACGGCATCTTCCGTGTGGCTCGGCGGAACGAGCAGGAAGTAACCGCTCGGTGGCCCACTCATCACGGACTGCGCGGCAGCCTTCTGCTTCTCATCATTCATAAGGCCTCACTGCCTCTTTCAGGCACCGGTCCGTCCGCGCCGTCTCTGCCCCTGCCCGCTTCGGCTTGCCACGCCAACGAAGGTCGCGGCCAGCCGCCGGTTGGTTCCCGCACAACGACCGCGTACACCCGCCGCACCTTGCGACGGTGCATGTGCGCGTCACAGCGCATGCACGGCTAGCACCGCGATCGCGACGTTATAGAGGATCTGCGATACCGCCTGCCACAACGGCAGCGGCGGCAGGTGTTCGGCATTGAGCGGCACCACGATGGTGTCGCCCGGCTCGATCCGCGCGTTGGAGGATCTGCGGAACCAGCCGCTGCCGCCGGCGACCACGCTGCCGTCCGCACGCACGACGTAGATGCGGCTGCTGTCGGCGCGCACCGTCTTGCCGCCGCTCATCTGTATGTAAGCATCGCGCGACAGTCCGCTCCGATACAGGTGCGAGGTGGTCGTCTGCACCTCTCCTATTACCGTCACTTCCTGTTGGAACTTCGGCACGATGAGCTGATCGCCGTCGCGAACGATGACATCGTAGACTGAGTGCGGCTGAGCATGCAGGATGTGCGGCAGGTCGATCACCAGTCGGCCGACGGCCTTTGCCTGGCGCAATTGCGCAAGCAAGGTCTGGCCGATGTTTACCGCGGAAGCGGCCGCCGCCTGATTCGCGACGCTCCCCTGCAGTGCGACGAACGCAATGTCGTTCTGCATGCGGGCGGCGAGCATGTCCAGCTCCTTCTGCTCGCGCTCGCGCAGCTCGGTGCGTGTGAAGACGCTGCCCTCGGGGAAGGCGTACTGCGTCAGACCTCCAGCACGCACCAGGATCGACTTCAGCGTCTCGCCCGGCCTGATGGAGTAGGTGCCGGGGAATTTCACCTGTCCGCGCAAGGTGATGGTTCCACCTTCCGTCCAGGCCGAGACCTCCTTTATGGTGAGCGTGTCGAAGGGCTCGAGCGTCAGGTTTGCGGCGGGATCACCCCGCAACACCGCCGCCAGATCGATGTCGATGAGTTGCGTGCTGCGCGTCTCGCCGTTGACGACCTCGGCGCGGGTGAGCTCCGCCGTGCCGCCGAAGGCGGAATCGCTCAAGCCGCCGCCCGCGCGGATCAGATCCCGAACCGTCATGCCGGTCTGCAGCGGGTACTCCCCGGGGACGTTGGCGCGCCCCTCGATCCGCACCGACTCATCGGGCCGGGCTATGTTGGACTGCAGCTTCAGATCCTCGAGCAGCGAATGTACGACCCGATCACGGCTCGATTGCAGGTCGAAAACCGTGAGGCGATCGCGCGCCATTAGTGGTACGTCGGCGGCCGAGCCCGGCGCCCGGAGCGCCGCGTCCAGGTCGGCGGACACCACAGCGACGCGCCGATCGGGGGGCAGCTCACGGCGGATCAGAATGTAGTGCAGGTCGGCATTGGGCTTGAGATCCGCCACCGAGCGCAGCACCTCCGTGAGCCGCATGCCGTCGTGAAAGGCAAACACGCCGGGCGTGTAGACGTAACCCTGGACCACGACGCCGGCATCGAGCGTCGGACGCAGCCGCGACACCTGCAGCGAGTCGCCGTTGCGCACAATTGCGCCCCGTCCGGGGGCGCTGCCGAGCTCCACCTGCAGTACGACGCGCTGCAGGTTGGGCTCGATGCGGGTCAGGGCCAGTCGCGCCGTGTCTGCCTCGGGAGTGAATCCCCCGGCGAGCTGCACAACGTCGGCGATCGTGCTCTCGTTGCGGACCTCGTAGATCGCCGGGCGGTGAACTTCTCCATCGACGCTGACCGTCGGGCCGATCGACGGGATGAAGATCACGTCCCCGGGCAGCAGCCGCGCATCGTCGGTGGTGTCACCGCGAATGAGCATGTCGTAGAGATCGAGCTTGCGCACCAGCTCGCCGTGGCGCTTCAGCTCAATGCCACGCAGCGAGCCGATGGGCTTCACGCCACCCGCAGCGAACAGCGCCGAGGTAATCGTGCCGAGACCGCTGATGGTGTAGGTGCCGGGGGATTTTGCGTCTCCCAGCACGAACACCCTAATGGTGCGGGTGTCACCCATGGTCACGCTCGCGTGCACACCGATCATTTTCCGCTCGACACGTGCTTCGATGTCGGCTTTGACGTGCGCGAAGGTCTGGCCGCCGACACTGATCGGTCCGAGCTCCGGGAAGCTCACCAGACCATTCCGGCCCACCGTCAATCTGAGATCGGCGTTTCTGTTGCCGAACAGCTGCACCTCGAGCTCGTCGCCGGGCCCCACCTCGTACTGGGACGGTACTGGTACCTCGGTGGCCGGCGCGAACGTCGAGACCGGGTGGTCGAAAAGATCGTAGCCGAACGGCTTCAGCGCCGTCGGACCGTGCTTGAGCAGCGGCAGCTTGGTGACCCTGATGTATAGATCCCGCAGCGCCGGCTCCGACCCCAGGCGCAGCGCTGCCAGTCGCTCGGTGAGTCCCGCGAGGGCAATCGGTGCAAATCCCGGCAGACTAAGTGCGCCGTCGCGCGACAGCTGATAGGGATTTCTCGAACGAATCAGATCGATCAGATCCCGGCGCTGCTTCTTCTCCTCATCGGTGAGCTCGGGTCGCGTGGGAATCGACGTGTCGCAGTTTGGCTCCCCGATGCAACTCGGTGGCAGCGGCAGGTAGCCACCGGCCGTTGCGTTCGGATTAGGCACCGTCGTAGTACCGGTCCCGCCCATCGCGGCTGCCTGCCCCAGGGCCGAGCTGGCGGTGGGTCCCATCGCGCTGGCATTAGGCACGCCGGTCGATGGAACTCCGGCGGTGCCGAAGGTCGCCGGGTTCGCACCTGCCGTCAGATTGCTGAGAGGATTCTGCAGCTGCGCACCCGGCACCGTGGCTACGGCGCCCGGCTGCAGCGGGTTCTGCGGAAGCTCGACGGGCAGCGGCTGGAGATCGACAGTGACGACGATCCAGTCGTCGGCGCGCAGGAACGGGCTGAGGCGTTCCATCTCCGCGCGCTCCTTCTGCCCCTCCTCCATCTGGTCACGCTGCTCCTGCAGCATGAGATTCTGCTGCTGCTCGGTAAGCTCCGTACTATGGCCGCCGAGTGGGTTTTGCGCGCCGTTCGAGCCGCCGAACTGTCCGATCGCGCTGCGCTGGTCGGGAGAAAGGCCCTGCAGTATCTGCAGGCCCTGGTCCATCAGGGAGCCTCCGGTCTGTCCATCCGCCGGGCCGACGCCAATTAGCAGAATAACGGCGAGAGCGACGAGCAGACCCGCGAGTCGTTGCATCCAGCGCATTACAAACCTTTGTCTAGTTCTCTTCGGTTATGCGCGTCAGTGGGCGCAGCGTCGGCCGGTCCCAAGCGCGAATTTCGTATTGTACTGAAGAGCGCCGGTTCGGGCAGCCTACGCTCGGGTGGGGCTCATGTCCCGCTTCGCCACTGTGCCGCTCTGGCGAGCAGCGTGCGGACGGGCACCGTCGCCTGACCTGCGGTCGGATCCTCCACCGCCGGCACGAGCTGCTGCGTAAGCTTCTTGCCGAGCTCCACTCCCCACTGGTCGAAGGCGTCGATCCCCCAGACGACGCTCTGCGCAAGCACGCTGTGCTCGTAGAGCGCAATCAGCTTACCGAGCGTTGCCGGGTCGAGCTGGCGGAAGAGCACGATCGTGCTCGGGCGGCTCCCCGGATCGACCTTGTGGGGGATGAGCGCTCGGATCTCCTCCGGCGGCATGCGCTGCCCCTCGAGCTCGGCGCGCACCGTGTCGCTGCTCTGCCCCGCCATGAACGCCTCCGCCTGCGCGAGGCAGCTGGCAATGGCCAGGTTCTGCTGCGCCTGGTTGCCGCACGAGGAGCGCGCCGGCAGCAGGAAATCGAGCGCGGCGCGCGGCGTGCCCTGATGCAAGAGCTGAAAGAAGGAATGTTGCGCATTGTTGCCGGGCTCGCCCCAGATGACGGCCGCGGTCTCGCACTCGACCGGCGAGCCATCGAGCAGCACCGACTTGCCGTTGCTCTCCATCTCGAGCTGCTGCAGATAGGCTGGGA